>OCAI01000066.1_pt1 | contig 146650 bp, 131 predicted proteins | sample 1538271 | NCBI WGS metagenome assembly OCAI01 (sample SAMEA2580269, study PRJEB22360) | human gut metagenome | biome: human gut; feature: human-associated habitat; material: faeces | place: Denmark | collected 2008/2010 | reverse complement strand
AGGCTTTCACCGTTGCGCTGTCGCAGGCTTTCACCGTTGCGCTGTCGCAGGCTTTCACCGTTGCGCTGTCGCAGGCTTCCACCGTTGCGCTGTCGCAGGCTTTCACCGTTGCGCTGTCGCAGGCTTCCACCGTTGCGCTGTCGCAGGCTTTCACCGTTGCGCTGTCGCAGGCTTTCACCGTTGCGCTGCCGCAGGCTTTCACCGTTGCGCTGCCGCAGGCTTTCACCGTTGCGCTGTCGTAGGCTTCCACCGTTGCGCTGCCGCAGGCAAATGAAGAAGTTTTAACCTTATGTATGCCTCGGATGTAAATACCAGCTTGCAATAATTCTTCTTCGGTAAAGTTATCTTCCAAGTATTCAGCATCAACTATTTTTTCGTCACTAAATACCCAAAACCAATTTTCGGTAATAGCCATCAGTAAGTCAGCTTTAGTTTCGCTTCTTAATCCCATTGCATAACCTCTTTGACACGCTCCTGCATTTTTAGCGCGGGTTAATAGGTCTCCTTTCAGTTCTTCGAATGCTTTCATCGTATATTCATGTTAATTAGTAAAATGGGAGGATAAGGGTGGACTCGAACCACCAATCAGCATTATTTACGAGCAGACCCCTGATTTACGGGCAGCACTACATTTGTTTTTCGAGGTGTAACAGCCTCTTTTACAATACCATTCTGTCACTTATCCATGTTTGCCCGCCATATCTTCACAGACTGAGCAGGCAGGTTAACAAAGTTATACTTCGATGATTACGATGTCCGGTGCAATCTGTCTGATTTGCTTCAGTTGTTCGTCAATCACCTTATTCTTGTATTCTTCAATGGCTTCATTTGCACCAGCGGACACAAGAGAAAGAGATACATCACGACCGTCCACATCAGCGTAAATCTCAACTTCTATCTCTTCGTTGGCAAAACCTTTGAAAAGAGGAATGTTTAGTTTGAAAGATTTTGGAAGGTTGGAATCAACCACCTGTGAGTAATTATCCACTTTGCTTCCGTTTTCTTCTTTACTACGCTCAATGTCTTGGTTTACCTTTGCTTTGAAGCTCTTCAAAGTAGAAACAAGCATCATGTTCTGCGACTTGTCAGTAAAGAAAGCTCGGTGCATCTTCAAAAACTGTGATAATTTGATAGGTTCCCAATTCTTATCTGTATTGATGCCGAACTCCAGCATTTCTTTTGAAGGCTGCAAAATGCCGTTGATTTCTGTCTGATAGTAGCTGGTTTCATCAATCGTCAGAGCCAGCCCCATCTTATCACGGTTTACGATAATGTTCGTCTCTTTCTGATTAATCAGTTCGACACGTTTCTCTAACCATCTGAAAGGTGCGTCTATTGTTCCATTGATAACCACTCTTTCCGGTTCTTTCGGGTCAAGTGCTACGGGTGCTTTACCTTCTCTTAACACTACTTCGATAGGTTTGCCGTTATAATCTTTCGGCACAACCAAGTTGATTTTGTTTTCGCTCATGATTCTGTTCCTGTTTTACGATTAATATTAAAAATAGTTCTTTGCATTTCCTGCGGCATGATAGGACGGGAATAAACCAGCTCACCAAGTTTGTTGTAATACCCGGCCATTTTTTCTTCATGATAGAGAATCTTCACACACTCTTCATTTTCAACATATTCAGAGCCTTTCTTTATGTTTTCAAGAAGTTCCTGTTTTTTTTCATTTAAAGGCTTTAATTCAGCCTTAAATGCTTCCATAGCTTCTTTTTTCTCTATCTCAATATCATTGATTTTGATTGAGGTTTCAGCAAGAGATTCTTTCTTTTGTGCTAATTCATCCGGTGTAAACCGATGTGTATAGCCAATCTCTTCCACTGCATCGGCATTGTCCTGTAGGAACTGCCATCTTTCCTTTTCGGGGATTTCTTGACCTAAAAATTTATCCATTATTTTTCATTTTAGAAATTAGTTCTTCTTTCATCCTCAGCATATTAGCCATTCCTTTCATTCGGGATTGAGCAGCAAGATACATCTGTTTGTATTTGCCAGCATCCTTCAAAGCACGCTCATACTTCGCTGTCTTTTCATCAGAAAATCTACCGGCACTATCACGGTTGTATATCTTGATTGGCTTTATCTCATTTCCGAATAAATCTTCCATAGCTAAATAAACTCTTTGTTACGTTCAATTTCTTGCTGGGCATAAATCAGCATTTGATGTTCATTTGCAGCTGGCAGATAGATACCTGCCACCGATGCGCTCCAATTACGGAAGCGGTCAATACTCAGGGTCATTTCACCTGTTGTCAGTTCGGCTGAACTGCGCAAGTAGATTACTTCCTTGCCCTTCTTGTTGACCGTTTTACGTTCAAATAAATCACGGTTGCAAGTCCTCTTATAGAAGTCTATTTTGGCTTCGTCAAGGCTGCAACCATACTCACTACCGAAATAGCCTAAAAGAAGATGTAAATAGCTGTTTTGGGCAAGCGTGCGGTTAGGTAGTTTCTTTTTCACTTCCACCACCGCACGTTCACTAAACAGCTTGTTTACATACTCCTTGAATTTGGGTATCTGATATTCATTCTTCAAATCGAACAACATATACTAAAAAGGTAAATCGTCCTTTGCATTACCATTTGCATCAACTGGTGGCGGAAAGTTCTGCGGTTGCTGATAAGTCGGCTGTGGTGCTGGTTGTTGTACTGGTGCATTCTGTGGGGATTGCGATACACCGCCACGCGCTTCTATTTTATAACACCGGATGGACACCATACGTTTAAGCTCCCCGTCCTGAGTAGACCAGGAACGCCCCTGTAGAACAAATGACACGGTAACAACATCACCGGTTTTAAAACGGTCCAGTTCGGTGCATTTATCGCCTGAGAACTCTAAGGGAATAATATTTTCATACTCGCTACGCTCCTTGGTATAAGGATCATAGGTGGTAGCGTCCAACAGGAACTCCCGTTTAGTGAATGTAGCTCCACTGTTTTTGGATTGGATTTGGACGGTATTGCTGATAGATAAAATACGTCCGGTTATTTTATTTGTCATAATCTATTTGGTATAAAAATCTTTAATTTGTTGAAATATCATTCCTCTTTCTTTAATATATTCTATAGTTTGCTCATCTCTTGAAATCCTCACTTTCGTAAAATCATCTTCTGATATTTTTCTATGAATATTCTCTTCATCGTTATAAGAATTAACACATAAGAACGTAAGAGTACATGAATTTAGCCCTGAGCAATACAATTGCTCCTGTACTTGATTGTAGTATGATTTATGCTTTTTCTTGAGATAGTCAAGTAACTTGGCGTTATCCCCTTTTATAGGCTGTATGTTATCGACATAATCGTTTAGATAAACAGTCTTCAACTCAATGAAATCATTCAATTTTCCTTCTTTTATCTCTGCAAAATCAAGAGAAGCCTTGAATACATCCATTTCTTTGCAATGAACGACATATTGAGGGAAATACCACATAGGCAAGAAAGCAAGAAATCTTTCCTCTAATATAGCACCGGTTCTAAGAGCGTCTATAGGACTGCATTTGGCATTATAATAAGGTTTTTCACCACTTACAAAACGCTGCATAAGAGAGATGTGAGATTTCGTATTCTTGCCTGATAATAATGCATGAATATCTCCACTTCCTATATACATTGTTTCTATCATACAATACCTCTCTTTCTCATACCATCATAAATCATTTCAATCTCTTTTGCATCAAGTTCCTCAATAGATCCTTTGTTGAACCGCTGAAGAAAACTGATGCATTTGTTATTGTCAGATAACAAGAAATTGCTCACTATAACTCTTTTTTCATCAAGTGTTTCCATCGTAAGCATCTCCTTTGATTTTACGTCATCCGGATCTTCACCCGTTGCTATTTTATATGCGTTTAGCAAAGCATATTTTCTTGCATAAGTAGAAGCCTTGCCAAATCCCTTATCTCCGCTATCAAGCCCACGCCCGAAACTTTCAACCTCTATATATTCCTCTGGTTTATCAAGATTGATGATCCTTACAGTCATCTTAACGATATCAGCATAAGTGATAGATTCTATATTTTCTTTTTTTATAGTCCTTATCACCTCTGATTTAATCAATTCTTGCTTAACTGGAATACTTACTATACCGTACTTCGTTTCGGCATCTTTCACACAAAGAGTAACATCTATATCCTGGACAGCCTTATAGGCATTACTACCAGCACCAACGGTCATATTTTTTTCGATGTTCTTTACCTCGTTGGAAACAGCCTGTATCTTTTGATATAAATTTAATCCGTCCATAACTATATGAATTAAAAGATAATTATAATTGTTTTCATCCTTTTATAAGAGTAGTATTATGCGTATCGGCTCAATCCTTGAACTTCACAAAGAGCATCATAATCCATACCACTGTCTTCAACCACAACAGACCTTGAAAGGATGGTTTCATAAGTCGCAATTTCTTCTTTTATCACCTCGATAATATCAGCCTTACAATCTACGTTGTAAACTCTACAGGCTGTTGCTTCATCCATGCTATCGGCTGCAAATAGGTCTTTACGAAGAGCATTTAAGCCCTGTTCTAATTCAAATTGTGTCATAATATCTATACGTTAATATACTTATTCATTTGTATTGTACATAAAGCTTGCTTTATTTCCGCTTTCGAATAATAGATAGGAGAATTTCGGCCGGAACCTTTTCGTTTACCCTTGATCAACCCCACATCCTCCATTTGCCGTATAAGCTCGGTATCCAAATTCATATTGACAAACCATCTGGCCACTTCTCTCCTACTGATGCTATCTTTTGTCGGTTCATAGCATTTCACCGCATTCATATACCCTACTTGCACCATATCAGATATTATATTCTTCAATTGGTATAAATCCAGCGTCACTTTCATTGGTATATTATATAAAAATTAAACATCATGGTAAGAAAAATGCCTGCATCACGCCTGATGCAGGACTTGATAATCTAAATCTAAAATTCTAAATAAATAAACTACCCTCGCGAGTGTGGACGGTACAGGATTCGAACCTGTCTTTCTGATATGCAGCGTTTCACCTAGAATACTTACCGCCCTGTCAGCCGCAAAACTGACATCGAGTTAAAAACGAAATTCACAATGTTCACCTTCACAGGCTACTTAACACGCAAAGTCTTAAAGGAACTTGGTAGATTTTGATAGCGCTCTTGCATCAGTTTACAGCTTCTCCTTTTTTAGTGAGCGGAACTCTACATTCCGGATGCAGACATGTTGGACATCTCCGTGTGAAGATGCACGGTACCGTACAATGGGGCAATCATGCAACTGCCCGAGGGGAAACAGTACGATGGAGTACCCGGCATGATAATCGTGAGCGTAATGCGCTGCTTGTAGGTAATGGGAAGCCTTTCACGATGAAAAATAATAATCAGCACAGATTTATGAACTAATGTAAAGCGTCCGATACAGTCCTATATGAATCGGTATAAAGTATGTAGTGTTGGGGGCGGCTACACACGCTTAACAAGATATACGAGATCGCCTCGCGTCAGTAGGCGGATTTCCTTCCCGTAAAATTCGGGCGAAGAAACGTATTGTTGCGTTGAAGGAAACAATTTAAATAGATGGTTATTCGGAAATTCCGAACAACCACCACCAAGGGATAAAATGGTCATAGGGAGCTAAGACTAAATGAACGGAAGTTCCAAGTGTACATAAGAATGGATGTCATCAAGACCGGTGCTGTTAGTAACAGATTGAGTAGTTTAAGAATCGTAGGATAACCAATATACGGACGAAAGCGAGAAAGCAGACGATACTTGTGCAGGTTCGAATCCTGCTTATCCCTCAACCCTTATAGTAATTTAAAATCATATATAATAACTATGAATAAAATAAGTAAAGCAGCGCTATGCGTGTCGGCAATAATAGTATTATTGGGATATGCCGGAAGTTTTGAATATGCGGAAGAGATAGTGTACTCTCTTACTGAAAAGCAATATGAAGCGATAAAGAATGATTTAGGAGGCAAAGCAAGTGATAAGCAAATAGCAATGAAATATCAAGAAAATAAAGAATATTATGACTCGATTAAGTAATAAGGAGAAAATTAATAATACAGAAATGATACCTTCAAAAGACAAACCGATCAGTAAAACGATCAATAACATGAAAGTTGGGGATGTAGAAAAGTTCCATATCTCTAAGAGCAGATCTGTTAAGAACAGAGTCTATGACTATAATATTGAGCACATTGAAGAGGGCTTCTTGTGTAAAACGTGTGTCGAAAGGGACAAATTTATTATATGTGTGAAAAGAGAAAAGTAAATATACGCCAAGTTCCTTTAAGACTTGTCCCCCAGAATTGATTTTTCAAATTTCTTTTGTATATTTGGAAATCGGTACTGAGATACTGATTTTGATGATGCAAAGATAGTGATAGTTTTATTCACTACAAGATTTAAAGTGAATAAAACTATCACTATATGATTTTTTAACAATTATAGCTAACGATACATCTTTATATGTGGAATTCTAGAATATTGCATCTCTATCACAAAAGTAGAGAGAAAGATAAAATATTAAAAGAAATCAATTTAGAGTATACCAAAATAAAAAGAGGCAATTTATCTAAATTGGAATGGTATACTAAAATAGGATTAATTAAGGAAATGATAGCAGATCGATATATCAGAGGACCTGTATGCCCTGAGGATGACGAAATAGAGGTCTACCTATTAGCTAAAGGTGCGGAATTTATTTCTTCAGGAGGATATGTATGGGAATATTACAGGAAATGGTGGAAAGAATACAATAAATTTATAATTCCTCCAATTTTCACAGTAATAGGCTACCTAATAGGCAAATTCACTTAGAAAAAATATCAAGTATTTTTTCTAAGATGAATCCAAACATCAAAAACAGATAGTTAAGTTTTATAAAATTCTCATTTTCCTTTTTCATGGGATTATAGTTTTATAATACAAATATAGTGATATTTTTATTCACCTCAAAAATTATTTAATATGAATGCATACAATGAATATTCTGAAAGATTTTTAGAAATAATAAATGTAATGGGAATATCAGATTATTCTATTTGGAATAACGTTAAAGGAATTACCAAAGAAAGAATATCTCAAATCCGAAGAGGAGTTTCAGGAGCATCTCTTAATATAATCAGCGCATTTTGCTCTCATTATACTAATGTAAATGCTAACTATATCATTACCGGCCGAGGTAGCATATTTATTTCTACTGAGGAGTTACCTGAATCTAACCGCATCACCAATAAAACCACTTACGAAAAGCTGCTGGAAGAATACACCCGTCAAACAGAAGAATTACTATCTCAAAGAGACAAAGAAATCAGAGCTCTTCAATTAGAGAATGCACGCCTCAAAGCAGAAGCATCCACGAGAGAAGCCGTATAATTTCATCATATTTATTCAATACACGACATATTATATCTTAATCTGAAACTTTCTAAAAATAAATTACACTTTTTATGCTAAGAAACATACATACCTCCTCAAACTTTCATTTTTCGAAAGTGTTTATATAAAACGATTCTCAAGATATAAATAACAAATTAAAATCCTTAAGCTATGGAGATGTATGAATTATTATTAAAGCGTCTGATTACCCTAACAGACGAGTATTTTAAGCTACGTAAAGAACTGAATGAATTAAAAGAACAAGTTCATCCTACATTAAATGAAAGATTCGGCAGCAAACGAATTATTCCAATGAAAATAGAAAAGAATAAATAAGAATTGAGAACGTTGATTGTACTATATAGTGTCAGAAAAGCCGGACTGTAATTAGCCCGGCTTTATTATTTCATGCACATTCTTTTTCTCAGGAGCTTATATGCCTTTTGTTATCACGCTTCAGTCATCATCCTGGTCTTGACCTAATATAATAAAGAAAGCCCGGAAATATCATCCCGGGCTCGCAATAATCATCTTCCGATGACATGTACAGAAAATGTCGTCAAACAAAAGTCATTGATATTTTAATCAAAACTGAACTGTACATAGTTCTTTCGCTAATTCATGAATAGCTTTCTCAAACTTTTGTTTTAAAACGCTACTTTTGTTTTTTAATAACAGTTATTTAACCAATAAAACTAATAATTTAACAACATTTACGTCATTTGATTATTGAAAACATAATCGATTACCTTCCGGTTAGCTTCATTAATCATAGTGAAATCTTTCTCAATATAAATATCAGTGATTTTCATTTTGCTATCTACATGGTTTAGAGCTTCATGTACTACATACTTATCAATTTTCAAATCATTGCGTGCTATAGTTGCCCATGAATGACGGGCAGCATAAAACTCAAGATCATCTATCACTATATCTTTCCCCATTCGTTTCAGTTCCGCATTGATATCCTTCTCTATTTCCTTAAGACCTTTGTTTATAGCAGAATTAAAACAGGTGTGATTTACATACATTCTGCTAAACCGAAAAACTTTCTGCTTTGTCTTATCTTCATATTTTTCCATCAGATTTTTTATGAATGGGGTTACCTTTACATGAATCTCTGCTTTGTCATCCCTTCTTGTAGCTGTTTTTGTACGAAAGTACTTTATCATATTGTCTTTCAATTCATCACAATTATATAAATCGACAGAGTTCATTCCTATCAAACAGAAAGATAATATGAAACAGTCCTTTGCTAAATTATACCGGCAATTCTGTTCTATGCTTTTTCTCATATTACTCCTGTATTTATATGGCAGATCTGCTATCATTTTAATTATAAAAGGTGGTATCGCCCTCTTTCTAGCCACCTCCTCCCGTGGTACTTTAAATTTAGCAAATGGGGCCCATGGGATTCTTATCACTCCACGTTCTTCATCATTATATTTTAGTTTTGCTTGATTATATAGATGCCTAATGCAAGACGTATACTTGCATAACATGCAATTTGATGTTACTCTCCTTCCCTTTGCAATAGCTTCTTTGTTGGCTTTCTCTTTTTTTTCTATTATAAATTTAGAAAAGTCGTTTAAGAATTTATAAGTTATCTCAGACACACCGATTACTTCCCTTCCGGTAAATTCTATCATTGCTTTAATAGTGCATTTGTAATTAGAAGAGGTACCCTTTCTTCCTTCTGCATCCATTTTTTCAATATGTTCCCGGGCAAACTGTATAAAATCAATGTCTTTTTTATCCTCCTCTACTCTGGTTACAAATTCTACAACCTCTTCAATTGACATGGAATTGATAGACAAAGATAATATATTGCATTTGGCTCGATATGAATCTATAATCTTATTAAGCTCGTCAAGGATTGATTGATTTTTTATTTTCATCCCTCTCGTCATATCTTCCTTCTTCACATAGATCGATGTTGCTATCCTTTTTATCTTTCTATTGTGAGTCACCCGTATCTTCACATTATATGTCCCATCTTGCCTCTTTCTGGAAGAGCACACCTCTATTCTGAATGTTGTTGCCATAGTATATGATTTTAGTTATGTTGAAACAATGTTGAAACAACTGCAAACAAAAGTAGCGTTTTAAATCAAAAGTAGCAAGTATAACGATTGAAAAGAAAAAGCGGAAAATCACTTCCCTTAAAGCCATTTACACAATAAATCACTGATAGTCAACACATAACAGAACAAAAACAGAGTTAAAACAGACTATTTTTTTGCGAACCCGAAGAAATTCGAACTATTAACGCTACTCCCTGTTTGGGAGCCAGTGAAGCCCGGAGTTTAAATCCTCCTCCACTTTGCGGCTCATTCAGGCTTTTACCTTCTTCCAGTGAAAATTTCTCTTCAGCTGTTTCCGACAGTGCATCCAGAATTTTAATATCGAAATCGAAATCTGCTTCCTGTACTTGCAACAGTGGCAGAGGTACCAATGTCAGTATCGGTATACTTACACTTTGCGTTCTTCCCCCGCCGGCATCCTGACTCTGATAGTTGAACGTAAGCATACGTATCTTACCGGTCCGTCCTGTCACAGGATCATAGGATTCAAATGCGATTTTCATCAGATAATCCAGATATCTTTGTGAAGATAATGAATCCGCTTCAATAGTTGCAATCAAAGGACCGGCAATCAATTGCTGAAGTTCCATTACCTGGCTACTAGTGCTCCTAACTTTCTTATTATCCATATTATATCATTTGATTTTATCGCATCACAAAATCTTCCAGTAACGAATCATCATCCGTTTGACTGACTGAATAATTGCGAGGACTGAACTTGATCTTAAAACTGTGTATCGCTTCTTCAGGCATATTCATCAGTTCATCAGCCGTGATGGCCACATCCAGCTGTGGAAATGAATGAAGACTTTTAAAGTTGGCATCTACCGACAGTTTTTTTACAATAGCTTCCATCGCTTTTATAATATTCTTTTCAGCGGTATCACGAAGTTTTTCTCCATCTTCTCCGGCAAAAAGATCATCAAGATCTGTATCGTAAAGAAATTTTTTACGTACGACATCCGTCAGTCTGCTAATCACAACATCGTTATTCACAGAACCATTACTACTGTCTACGGCATCATAGAGATTATTTCGGAAAGAGTTTCTCATATTACGGCTCAGAAAAGTGCAGAATTCCTGATGAAGTTTGTTTTCTTTTTTAAGCCGTTCAAAGAAGTGTTTCTCTCCTTCATTTCTCTCTATATCCGAAGTCATCACTGTGGTGACAGCACTGCTAATGGCTACCCTGGCAACTTGTTCGCACAGTTCTTTAAGGAACTGACGGAACTTATCATACTTGATATTAAACTGTTGCTGACTTTCCGATGCACTTTTTACACCATATTTCAAATCCAGTTCCATATCGCTTACCATAACATTAGGCAATTGAAAATCTTTCGCCTTTCCGTCTTTTCCGTAAGAGTCGCCAAGCGACAACGAATAAAGATTTGCTTCGTGTTGTGCCGAAACGATATCACGCAATATAGAGCCGATTACTGAACTTAACTGAGCCATAATATGATTTTTTAAGTTTTAATTAACGTTATTCCGTTACCTCTTCCTGGGGAGTTGCCGTATCTTTTTTCACTTCGACAATCACTTCCTTCTTGCTTCCCTCTGCTTTGATAGTATATGTACCTTCCGGCAAGTCGATAATCTTACTGTCACCACTTACCTTAAAGTCGGCCGCATTGGCTCCGGTTCCTGTAATAGTCAGTTTGTCAGGAGCCAACAGACCGCTGCCATCCTTATAGGTGGCAATCAACCGTACTGTTTCTTTACCATTTTCAATAAGCAGCAAGTTGCTGTTCACTTCCAGTGTACCGGCAGGATCGGAAACATCCAGTGAGTTACCCAGCAATTCCAGAATTTTAGAAAGACCTGCGGGCATACTGTCTTGTCCGGCTTTTACAGCCACGTCCATGGTATACTCTACACTGTACTTAGAATCGGAAGTTGCTTTAGAATCCTTCTTCGATGAATAGCTTGCGTTCATATCCGCATTCATTTTGAAGCATCCGAATCTCATACTGGCCGAAGCCTTCAAAGCCGCATCCTTAGATACAGATTCATTCGTCTCTGCCGTTGTTGAAGAGGAAGCACTGATATTAGCCTTAAAATTAATATCCACTTCACGGATTGCAATATAAGGGATAGGAACAATGGTCAACAACGGAATATTCAACTGGACCAAACGTCCTCCTTGAATGAAAGAGAAAGAAACATTGACTGCTGTCTTCTCACCGGTTTCGGGATTAACATTTATACCTACATTCTGAATAAATTCCCAAGTTGTTTTTGCTGCCAAAGCCTGTGCTTCCACACATGCTTTCAACGGACCACCAATAATAGAACCGAACGGAATCGCCTGCAACGCACTGGTTGCAACCTGCGACGGTGTTTTGTCAACTGCCATAATAATTGTTTTTTAAAATTGTTACTTAATTGTTTTTCTGTTTTGTAAGCTTACGATGCAAAGGTAGTGCACATCCCTTGCGTAGTAAATTTTTAATTTTAAACGAAACTGGTTTTCTTTTTAGTTACCTCCATTATTTTCCCAATGCACGCTTTGAGTAAATTTTATGGAAACAAGCTAAAAAATTCTTTTTGTGAGATTCACTGACCGGCAACATCTTCTTTCCTATATGTACATAGTTACCTGCAAATCCGGTCACCTTGAACACATTGATAGCGTAAGAACGATGAATTCTCTGAAACTTGCCGCGAGGAAGGTCATTATTGAAGATCCGATCCAAAGGATAGCTGACTGTTATCTCTGCACCGTTCTCCATACAGAGTACACAATAACTGCCGGATGCTTCCAGCCATAAGATTTCATCCAGAAGTACTCTTCTGTATTCATCACCAAAATAAACAAAAATAGCATTATCGACCAATGAGCTTTCTGACTCACCACAATAACAATACGGTTTGATTGAATTCTCTTTCATAAATTATTTATTGTTAGTTAACTGAAGTGTTTGCATGTAATTATTGTGTATAATCACCTCCGGGAGAGAAGTATAAAACACATTTCAAACTGTCATAATAAAACAGGATGCAACCTTCTGCACGGATATACCCTTTAGTAGGTGAATTAAGATGAAGCGGATAACGGACAGGACAAATTTTTCCGTCATAAATACGGTGGTGAACTATAGCGAAGCTCCCTATGCTGTCTGTCCCTAATGTAATATCCGGACGGCCTGCAGAAGATTTCCATCTTCCATACATTCCGTCCGGCATCTGTACCCGGACAGGTCGACAACCCAAAAGCACAAATATGATAAAGACAAAATACAAAAAAAAGCTGTAATGATTCCTATTTTTACCCATATATAAAACTTTTAAATTTCATTTAGTGCAAAAATAGGATTTTATTAATCTATGGAAATTTTACATTCTGACTAGATCTCTTTTTTTTCCGAATACCGGATTATTTTTTCTAAAACTATTCCTATATAAAAGATAAATCAAGTTTAAAGTAACTTTTCATCCAAATAAAAACAAATATAAATTCATTTTTAATACTGAAATAAAAAAATACCATATTATATTAATATATGTCAATTCATTTCTCTCTCAGGTTTATGCAGAATAGAGTTTATACGGTTCTCTTCATAAATAATTAATTGATGCGTAGCCTCTGCAAGATCTGACTTCAGGTGATACAAATAGGTACGCCCGGTTAATCTTTCTTCCATTATCCGTTCTAGTTCTTTCCGTATATCATCAGATGGATCGATTTCCATAACACGCGGTATGATGGCTCCCGAAGCTGTAGACTCCCCTTCCTGACCTTGCAAATAATCATATTGGGACAAAGTATAGTCCATCAGCTGATCATAGTTTAGTTTTTTCCTGGAAGATATCGTTTCTGCCAAAGGAATATAGTAAAGAATATCCTTGATAAAAGAGCTATATTCAGTCTGTACGCGGCGTACCAGACTCATATACTTTTTTTCTTCGGATGATAAATGCGTAGAAGTGAAAGAAAAGGATGCGGCAACCATCTGATATTCGAGCCCTTTATTGATTTCTGTCAACACCTCTTTGGCATATGCATAGTTTTTCATGGATATAGACGAAACAACCGTATTCAACACATACAAATCAATAGATTTGAGGTTCTCTGCCAGTTCTTGTTTGAAACCGGTAAACCAATCTTGTTGCTGAGTATAAATTATGGTATCTAACTGCAGGAGTTTCAAATCGTGATGAAGTACACCTGTCTGCTGAAGTGTCTTGTTCAGAATCATAATCGAGATGACCCCTCCGATGATTCCTCCAATATAACTGCCGCCGAAACCAATCCAGGTGGGCACATCGTCTGCACCCGCCATCAGAGTCAACGGATTCAGTTCGATTAATGCCCAATTGATTGGAAAAGGCAGTACAAGAATCAAGCCAAGCAAAATAAGAAGCTCTTTCTTACCTAAAGTGAAGTTTTCAGTCTGCATAAATCTACTTCAAAAACACAGTTATTAATTGTTCCAATGATTCCCCTTCTAAAAAGTGCCAATGATCTGCCGGCAATCGCAAAACAGGAGCGTTCGGATAATATTTATTCCATAATCTTTCGCAATTGTCATATTCTGTCCGGAATATACGATAGTTTTCCTCCGTCCACGACTCTTCAGGAGACAATCCCGCCTGTTGATGGAACAATCCGGACAGCAAAACAATAACCTCTCCCTGATAAATCAGATTAGGAGTGGTTCGAAAATAAATATTTATGATTTCGTTCCGTTCACGTACCATTTCATCTGTATCTCCGGGAAATACCAACAAAGGATAATTTTGACAGAGAGCCGGATTTTGCCAAGCCTGTCCATCCAGAGCAAAAACTTTTGGCATTATCCCCATGGAGCGATGTAACATTTCGGCCAGGCCGACAGCCAGTTCAGCTCCCATACAAAAGCCGGTAAGCGCATAGACGGTACGCTCCCGGATCATTGGCTGAACCGTCCGGACATAATATTCCAACAGTTCCGGAATATCCGTGGCCACTTTATTAAAATGATCGTAGATAGCATCTACAACTAGAAAGTCATATTTGGGATAAAGGCGGTCGGCCAAATTAAAGTACAAATGATTAAAATAGGCAGATCCACAAACCAGAATGATTACGGGTTTCTTCAGGTTTTGCTGCCTGTACCAATAGATAGGTTCATGCCGCGGAACGAGCAATAATCGGCGCAGATTACGGGCAGTATAAACTGCAGATACGTTGATGGGACATCCTTTTTTATTGGCCTCGGTAACAAGCCTCAACATATCCAGCGAAGTTAATCCCAGATCATCAATCAAATCGGCCTCAACACTGACTTGAGGCAAACCTAACATTTCCTTCAAAATTCCACATAAGATAACCTCCCCCGGATGAACAGGAGGAACATACTTCAACTCCAATGAAGTAAAAGCCGGGAGCGCCCGGACATCAATCTTATCATTTATAGTACGCTGAAAATGATCTACCACCTGCCATAAATTGGGTATCATGTAGTAAGGAAGTTCTGCACGCAAACGTTCTTTGACCTCTTCCGGATGAAAGTTACCGGAGACTGAGGGTTGCAAATAAGCTCCCAATAATTGACGCCCATTCCGCTCAACAACTACTACGTGGGCTCTCTCCACGTCCGGATCTCTATTCAATCGTTCTGCTATTTCAGTCAATTCAATACGAAAGCCACGTATTTTGACCTGAGTATCTTTTCGCCCGATAAACCGTATTGAACCGTCCGGTTGCTGCTGTACCAAGTCACCTGTCCTGTACAACCGTTCTCCATCGTACGAGATGAATGATTTTTCATTCAGCTGAACACTCCCAATATATCCCAGCGAAACCTGAGGTCCTCCCAAGCAAAGTTCTCCTGTAGCCCCAAGAGTTGTCTGTTGGAGGTTTTCAGACAAAACATAACAGACAGTTCCCTTGAGCGGATAGCCAATATCGTCATACGACGTATCTTTGCCTACAATCCGTATGGTACTGAGTACGGTATTCTCTGTCGGTCCATATACATTCATCAACCGGTAAGGCTGCTGTTTCAGCCTGTTAAATAACTTTTCACCAATAGCCTCCGCACCAAAGAGCAGAGTCTTAAAGGATGGAAAGTCAAGGTCGGCAAACATGCCCAGCAACGAAGGAGGAAAAAAAGCAATATTCACCTTCTCGCGCCTGATCAGTTCGTCTAGTAAAGAAATATCTCTGCGTTCGTCCTCACCGGCCAGGATCAATGTTCCTCCGACCGGAATACACATCATCAGTTCTAATATGGAAGCATCAAAACTGATACTCGCAAACGCCAGATACCTGTTTGCCGGATCAGACAAATGATACAATTTCTTATCTATCAGATTCCTCGTAAATGTATCCAGATTCCGATAACTAATACGTACACCTTTGGGATTGCCTGTTGTTCCGGAAGTATATATAATATAGGCGCAATCATCGGGAAGAACTTCAGTATAGTCACCAACAACCGGTTCGGATAGTTGCTCCCCATTCAGGTAAAGTTGGCGGACGGACGGAATTCCACCTACTTCATTCGATGAATCGGTCAACAACAAAACCATATCCGCATTTTCAGCCATATACCGTTTACGATTATCCGGCAGCGAGGGATCTATCGGTAAATAAGTTGCCCCTAACCGGAAAATAGCCAGAATGGCAGGTACTAAAGTTTTGTTTCGTTCCATACAAACTCCGATACAGATATTCCGAAGTCCGGACGGATCAGTTACCGATAAACGTTGACGGATAGATTGTGCTATATTGGCAGAGTAACGTTCCAGCATTTGATAAGAGACGGTACCGTCTTTTGCAACGACCGCCGGTTTGTCACCCCAGGTAGAGAGTGATCGAGAAAGATTTTCTTGAATGTTTGTTTTCATTATTAGTTTGATTTAGAAATTATACAATATACTGGCGGAAATCCACCTTCCTTTCTGGCGGATAGGAACAGTCGCTCCTCCGCATTCATATCGGTTATTGAAAAGATTCTCAATGCCCAGACTGCCTTCTATCCTTTTATACTTATATCTGGTAGTGAAAGAAAAGACAGCATAACCGGGCAAACGGACTGTGTAATTCGTCGCATCTCCATTGAGTCCATCTTCCAATACACTTACCTGAGTGTAGCAGTGGCTACTGCAATTCAATTTTAAATGGGCAGACCAGCTCTGTACTTTCTTTTTAAGTAAAAAGTAGTTTGCTACAAGATTCATAGAAAAGCCGGGTACGTTATTCACAGATCCATCGGTAACAAAAAAATTGGTATAATTCAATACTTTCTGAAAACACAGGTTTCCATCCAGGCTCAGTCGGTCTGCCTTATAACGGGCAACAACCTCGACACCTCCCATATCCAGAGAACCGGCATTTTCATAAACACGTGTTTCCGGCTGTGTGAACAGGAAATGGGACGCCCGATTATAAAATAAATTACACTCTACATCTATATGTGAAGGTGAATGATGATAAGCACAAGTTACCTGATATGAACTTAGATATTCAGCTTGCAGATTTTCGCCACCCGAATAGGTATCCATTTCATTGTTTCTGTAATAATAGGGCGCATCGACAAATGCTCTGGAATAACTGGCTTTGATATTTAATCCGTTCCTGAGATAAATTAGTGACAGACGGGGAGAAAAAGCCTGTAATGTCCGCTTATTACTTCGCCGTTTATAGTCATACCTGATGCCGGCATTGACAATCCAATTTTTATGCAGGTTGTGTTTAATCTGGAAAAAGGCATCCGTGTTCATCTCGTGTCCCGTGTAAAGTCGTTTTTCGATCCACGTCCTGACGATCTCTTTAAAATTCATACCTTCCAAATACTCGGAATCATAAAGCGTATACCGATTCCATTCCACACCGCCAAGCATATTGCCTTTCCCCAGCTTCCCCCAATCATAGGCATAGTTTACACGCCCATTAAAGCCTACGTTAAAATCCATCCAGCGGATGTATTGAAATGCTCCGCGAGTCGGATAAATAATAGGTTGATAATCATAGTTAGGAAAAATAGGATAGTCTTGTAAAGTATCTCCCGAGGTTTCATAATGTATGTTTTTATTCCAATCGGTATAAAATGCGGTACTGAAAGTGATCCGCTGCCACGTGCGGCTATAAACAGCCTGTTCTCTTGCCGACCACCTGGAATATCCCGGGCCGGAACCGTCAAAAGTACGAAACCGCTCATAAGAATATGGAGAAGAAAAGAGCCACATGCTATAAGGTTGCCTTTTCTTCGCGTAATTCATACTGAAACTAAAAAGCAAATTTCCACGTTGCAATTTAATTCCTCCATCCATGGCAGGAAATCCCGAATAATTGTCCAGACGGATGAATCCGTCCCTAGGGTAAAGAGCATATTGTTTTTCGGCCGGGACAAAAACCGATTCTCCCGTTGCACGGTACAAGGAGAACCATGCCATAAAGTCCATGTTCATGTCGTGCTTTCCCAATAGCAGGTCAGCAGCCAACTGACCCCGATTACCGGCGCTGACAGATATGGAACCATTACGAACATCCACCCCGTCTTTAGTAACTATATTAATCACGGCTGTCAAAGCCACACTGCCATAAAGCGAAGAAGCCGGTCCGCGCAGCACCTCTATTTGTTTGACTTTTGCCAGACTAATACCATAATCCGGCGAAACAGCATTAGTAATATAACTGTTCAGACGTTGTCCATCCTGCATAATCAATATGTTCTCCTGTTCGGGAGAATATACCCCGCGCATAGCCAGATTCATCTCTTCATTGGAAGACAAACCGGATATACCGGGCACATAAGCTATCAGTACATCCCGCAGGCACCGGGCATGGATAGCCCGTATCATCTCCTCCGTAATTAAAGTAACAGGCACCGGAGCTTCTTCCGGGGTCTCTACCTGTTGTGAGGCTGTGACCAGAGTTACTTTAGTCTCCCTGTGTTTCCTTACCATATCCGCAAAGCGTTCCGGATCTTGAAGCGAGATATAATAATAAGGTTCGTCTTTCAATAACAGCGAAACATACTTTTCCGCTTCCGGGAAGCGGTCTAAAGCTAAACAGCATAATGCAGCCAAACGGCACGCCTCGGTATGCATCGTACCTTGAAAAGACGACAGATTCTCCTCCAAGATACGACAAGCTTCATCGATATCTCCGCTCTTATAAAATGTTTCCGCCTTTACAAACGAATTACGGATGTTATCCGCCGGCTGAGCTGACAGTTGTACAACCCCAAAGCAGCAAAGGATATATAGCAGACAGCGTTTCATGCGATAGGAATGATAAACCGGAAACAAGTATATTCATGCAGGACCGAATCAAACAATACTTTTCCATGGTGTTTGTTTTCTATAATATCACGAACGATTGCCATACCAAGGCCTGTCCCCTGCCCCACCGGTTTTGTTGTGAAAAAAGAGTCAAATAGTTTTCGTTTGACCTCCGGACCCATGCCCTCTCCGTTATCACGAATAGAAAGTACAATTCTTTTATCCAACTTTTCTAAGGTCACCATTATCTCGGGGGAATATCCTTCGGGAGCATTCTGCCATTTTTTCCATACTGCATAGCAGGCATTATTCATCACATTCAAGACTGCCCGACTGAAATCCTGCGGGATCAGCCGGATCGAGGGGATATCTTTAGCATAATCTTCACGGATAGCAATATTGAAATTCTTATAATTGGCCCGCATGGCATGATAAGCCAGCCACACATATTCTTTAGTCAATTTTTGTATTTGTGTAGGCATGAATTCGTCTTCTTTCCCCCTGGAGTAAAGCAAAATACCACGAATAATGCTGATAGCCCGATCACCATGCTCTTTGATTTTGTCCACATTCTCTCTCAGCCCGGAAAGTATATCTTTGATATCTTCCAGTTCCGCTTCCGGAATACGAGCTTTTGCTTCATCCACCCTATCGGCCAGGTCGGCCAACAATTGACCGGACAGTTTACTGAAATTGATGACAAAATTCAAAGGATTCTGTATCTCGTGTGCAATGCCTGCACTCAACAAACCCAATGATCCCAGCTTTTCCTGCTCTTTGAGCCGTGCTTCCAACTCTTCAATTCGTTTCTCTTGTGAAATGTTTTTTTCCATAATCAATCTGTTCTATGTTTATTTATACTGACTTTTCCTCCCACAATGGCAGAGTGATAGTGAATTCTGTCAATTCATCTTTTTCAGAACGTACTGCTATCTGCCCATGGTGATTTAATATGATTTCCTTACTCAGATACAAACCGATACCTGCTGCCTCTCCGGTTGTTTTGGTAGTAAAGAACGGATCGAAGATTTTATCCAGAATACTCTGCTCGATCCCCACTCCATTGTCATATAGGCGAATGACTGCCTGTCCGTCCTTACTTTCCAATGCCAGGCCAATCTCTGCCGGATAGGCTTTCTTACCGTATTTTTTGGCTATGGCATACATACCATTGTTAAGAAGACTCATAATGGTTTTTCCCAGTTGTTCGGCATTCCCGTCAATAAACAACGGATTATCGGGCAAGGAAGTACGAACCGCAATGTGCATAGCCGTAATCTCCTTCTGATAATAACTGCTCAATAGCTCCATGTCTTTCCGGCATAAACCGATTAATTCTGTTTTTTCCAGTTGCCTGTTACGGTCTCTCAGGATTTCTTCCATGGCCTTCAGTACACGAGTGGTGTTACTTCCATGTTCCTCAATCTTTTCCAGATTATCTCTCATCATGTTGATGACATCTACCGAATCCAAGTAGGTATCTTCATCCAAAAGTTCTTTTACACTCTCCAGATTCTGATATAGGTCCTTCAGTAATCCTGAGGTCAGGTGGGAAAAATTATTAATGTAATTCAACGGATTCAGAATACGGTCAATCAACCCTTGAGTCAGTTTACCTACAGTAGCCATTTTTTCTTGTCGAACCAATTCATCTTGTGCCTGGCCCAGCTCCTTCAATGCTTTTTCCAATTTTAAGGACTTTTCCTCAATTTCATTTTTTTGTTGTACCAACTGTTTGGTACGTTGGCCGACAAGGGCCTCTAACCTCTCCTTCTCTTTCAGCAAACTGCGCATTCTCCATTTAAACAATAAGAACAACAGCATTCCAAAAGCAACGGTATATAGGATCAGACAATACCATTGCAAATAAAAAGGAGGCAATAACGAAAAGCGGAATTGTTTCATTTCACTCTCTGTGCCGTAAATATCACGGGCCCGGACACAAAACGTATACGTACCCGACGAAAGGTTGGCATACTCTTTCACAGTCCCGGAATCCCACGAACTCCATTCCGGATCATAACCGACCAGGCGATATCTATACTCATTGGAACCGGTGAAACAGGGCGCATCGGTAGCAAATGAAAAACGAATGGAACGTACATCATTCCCCAAACGAGGTACTGTACTATTTATCTGCCAGTCCGCTCCCCCGGACTCTTCCGGCAGATCTCCTCCCCAATAGACAGAATCACGGTTCAGACAAACTTCACGAAGATAGATGCAGGGAGCAACCGGAGTAAATGTCCGGGCCTTTTCAAGGTCCATCCGAATTAAACCAAAATCACCGCCGAACCATGCCGCCCTGTCTTCTTCAATATAAATCACCCTCACGACATAATTCCGAATGGCATACAGGCATTGGTTGAATTTCTCCGTATCAATTTGCGAATGATGTACCTGTACCTCTTTTCCTTTCAGATTTGTCTGCCAATGACAGCCATCGTTGTCCGTATACTCGGTCATTACTTCTTCACTCTCTCTGTCTTGAAGTACAAAAGAGCTTTCGCCCTCTTCCCGCAAATAGATTTCTCCGTACAACGTTTTAGCCCATACAGAACGATCTTTCTTCACTTCCAGACGAACGACTTTTTCGACATCGGAAATTTTCTTTATCCGTTCCTCATCTGCCGAATATTGATAAATCCCATCCATAGTGCCCATCAGAAGGTTCGTATGCCCAATGAATGCCAATGAATAAGCTGCCATATCTGTGAGTTTTTCCGAATGATTATAATCCCGGATCACATACACACCATCGCCGGACGCTGCATATAATTCTCCTTGTGGAGAAAGACACAGTTGCCAACATGCTTGCGAAATTCCCTGAACAGGAACAAAAGTGTTTTGCTTCAATACGTATAATCCCTGTAAGGTCCCGGTATATATCATTCCTTTGTAAGAGACAGCCGATATTACCTCTCCCTTCAGACCTTCACCAGAGGTATAACGGCTGAACAAAGAGGGAATAAAAACATGAAACACACCGTTATCCGTAGCTCCCCAGAGATTGCCACGCCCATCGGCCGCAATACCCGAAACAGCGTTACTGCATAAGCCATTTCTCTCAGTTACGGAAAACCGTTCTTTTTTCCCACTGTCATCCATTATTAATCCATGGGCAGAGTTTATCGAGATTGTTTCTCCTCCGGGTAGAGAAAACGCCCGATTCATTGAGACTGAGGATTGATTTCTCCACTTTTCCTGCAATTGGGCCGGAAGTACCTGAACCGGTGTCAAAATGGAATCTGACTGAACCGTATAATATCTTCCTGATGTAGCTTTCAGATAAATGCGTTTATCTATTTCTGCCATATCTTCCAATTCGCCCAAAGAGTCTGTGTCCAGATCGGAAAGAAGGGTTCTCAACGTAATACATCCGCGTCCATCACGCTCTATCCGTCCGAACACGTTATATCCTCCCACCCATATCCTACCTTCCGAATCACGAAACAAACGGGTGACACGGGAAAAGCCCGGTGTATAAATAGTTTCCCAACGGTTATAGTCATAATGAAGGATACCTTCGAAATTAGCAAAATAGACATTTCCACAACTGTCGCAAACGACATCGAAATTACGATTATGCGCCTGATAAACCGAAGCCGGATAGTTTACAAAAAACGGGACACCCTCTTGTGAATTTGCATATACCGAGCAAAGACACATTATCAAAAAGACTATCTTTTTCATGGCTGATACGTTTTTAGGTAATAGGATTCAAATGGAATTTGCTTACCGATATAATACTCCCATTCTTCTCGAGTAAAATCACGCTGTAACCCCTGACGGACAACAGCAGCCATGTGATCGGGTGAAATAGGCACCCGATACAACCGCCCCTGTTCGTCTCCCATAAAGACAGATGTACCGTCCGGATGAAAGCAAAAAGTATGAATCCAACCGGGGCTTGTCACAATAACAGCCGACTCGGTCTTTCCTTTACGAAGATCCCACAGACGCAGCGTACAATCGTAACTACTCGAAAACAGTTTGTTCCCTTTCCGGGAAATAGCAGTAACCGCAGCCTGATGCCCTATCAACTTCTGCCGGATATTTCCATTCTTATCACAAATCAGGATGACTCCTTCACGACAGCCAATGGCATATCTTTCATTGGTAAGAGGACAGAATGCAGTAACCACACTATTCTCGGGCAAGCTGTCTATAAATCTGAGAAATGTACCATCCGACGAAAGTAAAGCTACTGTCCCATTCTTAAAAAAAACATAGAGATAGCCTTCCATTTGACCGACACAAGTTATCGAATGTTCCGGCTGAAAATAAGGTTGTATCTCATGGTTGATACAGTCAAAAGAATAAATACCGGTTGTGGAAACTGCCAATACCAAGTTAGAGGCAATCGAAATCAATTGCCGATATTCTCCTTTAGGCAAAAAGCGGGTAACGATACCGGCGGAATCCGTGGAGATAAGCTGCCCGCAGTATGACAAGGCATACATCTGTGAATCGGACCGCAACAGCACATCCCGAAAATCATAACAGGGATCATTCAACAGTAATTCGGAGGTATAGGTCTGCCCATTTTCCGATTTCCAACGTATCATCTCACCGTACTTGCCGACAGTGACCAATCCCGGCAGAGGATTCCGACCGGCTCTTGCTTTTTCCTCGCCTCCGGATAACAGTTTGATCCCGGTAACAGCTCCTTTATGCCCGAACCAAAGCTGATCTTGCCTGCAAGACAAAGACAATGCATTGAAAACAGCCGGATGATATACATCGCCATCATATCGCTTGGTAAACCACCAGGCGGTATATGCCAATAGAGAAGCTAATTCCATGTTGCCCGACCGATATTGAGTAACAGAGAGTGTCCCCAATGAACGTCCCAAAGCCAGAAAAGCCAATGTATCGGCAACCCTCTTCGACTGTTCGGCCTGTAGTTGCCGTTCCATCGCCAGATTCTTTTGTTCATCTGCCATCCGATACGCTTTCTCAGCCTCCAATTGTGCAGCAAGCGCTCTTTCCCGTGCCAACTCTGCCTGCTGTTGCATTCGGTTGGCCTTTTGAGTTTGCGCAACGGCCTCCTGTCTTCTCTTTTCGGAAATATCCTTTTGTTGATAAGCAATCTCCTCCATTTGTTGACTGACCCGTTGTATAAGAACCGATTTCTTTTCTTTATCCCGGAATTCCTCCAGAGACAGAGCAAGACGCTCCCTGTCCGATGCCGAATGACGATATGCCCGGTATAGAACCAGACATACTGTCAAAAGTATACAAGGAACGGCAATGATCCAACGGATGATATTTTCGTTTAACTTGATCATGATACAGGTTCATCAGTGGGTTGCAGATATTTCTTTTTAATGGTCAACCGATTCTCCTTATTCACGTACGTATACGCTACGTCATCCATCATTTCACGTACCAGGAAAATGCCCAATCCTCCTATTTCACGTTGTTCTAACGGTAATGAAATATCAGGATCGGCTTTATCCAAAGGATTGAATGGAATACCACCATCTATAAACTCCAAAGTAATCTCTCCGTCTTCATCCCATAAGCACAGAGTCAGATAACCTTCTGCCTGCTGCGGATAAGCGTAATTGAGAATATTGACAATGATCTCCTCACTGACCAAACGGATGGCATAAGACAGGGAAGGATGTGAAGCAACTTCACGACTATGCATCAGCATACTAAGAATTTCATCTAACCTCCCATCGACAGGGCGAAACTGAAGTAACGTCATTGCTCAGGTAATTTTTAGGGTTGTGATAATTCATCGAGAGTCTGATAAAAACGAAAGAATTTATCGAATCCGGTCATGTGCATCACGTCTTTAACCTCTTGTGACACACCGACAAGGCAAACATCTCTACTTTTAGCTTTCGCCAGCTTAAAGGCATAAAGCATGACTCTCAATCCGGCACTGGATACATAAGAACAGCCGCTGAGATTTAATGCAACAGAATGTCCTTGCTCGATAAGAGCTACAATTTTTGCTTGTTCGTCACCGCTTGTATTTGAATCCAAGACAGAACCTACAAAATGAATTTCATACTTTTCCATCGTTCTTTTATTTTAATATTATTTGATTCGTTGAAGAGAAAGCAGGGTTATGTCATCGGACTGAGGATAGTCTCCGGAGAAAGTCTTAACAGACTGCAATACACTCGTAACAACCTCTTTTGCGGAACTACTTTCGTGCATAGACGCCAATATATCCTGTAAGTTACTTTCCGAGAATTGTTCCCGCTTGTCGTTAAAAGCCTCTGTGACACCATCCGTATACAGAAGTAAAGTGTCACCGATGCCGAACGTCAATGTATTACTCTCAAATTCAATATCATCGAACACGCCTACCACAAAATTAGAAGCGACAGGCAAGCATTCAACAGTCCGTCCGCCGCGAAGGAGATAAGGGGGATTATGCCCAGCATTGGTATAGTCCATCATGCCGGTTTTATAATGATAAATCCCATAAAAGACCGTAACAAACATAGAGTCCAGGCTCTCTTTACACAGTAACTTATTGGCATAAGTAAGGCATTCTGCCGATGAAACACCCCGAAGAGCAGTTGCACGGAGCAGGGTTCGACTAACCGCCATGAACAAGGATGCCGGCACCCCTTTCCCGGATACGTCAGCAATCACCAGCCCGATACGTTCATCGTCAATCTGGAAGAAATCATAAAAATCGCCACCTACATCTTTTGCCGGAGTCATGGAAGCATAAATATCAACCACTTCCGTCAGTTCCGGAAAAGGAGGAAAGGAACGGGGAAGAATCGTTTGCTGGATTTCTCCCGCAATGGCCAGGTCATTTTTGATAGATTCCAGTTGGTTGTGCTCCTGCTGTGACTCACGGATATAGCGAACCTGTTCGATCGCCTTTTCAATAGTCCGCGACAGATCATCCAAATCGATCGGTTTGGTTGCAAAATCAAACGCTCCCTTGTTCATAGCAGAACGTATGTTATCCATGTCTCCATAAGCAGAGACCATTATACACTTCATTGCCGGATTTTTCAGTTCATTGACCTTAGCCAATAGGGTCAACCCATCCATCTCCGGCATATTAATATCACTTAGGATGATATCGAAATCGGGAGTTTCCAGAAGTTTCTGTAAAGCTTCCAACCCGTTATGGGCAAAAGCGAACTCGTATTCACCTTTTCGTATTTGTCGCCTGAAGTACTGGGTAAGTAATACTTCTAAATCAAGTTCATCATCTACACTCAATATTTTTACTGCCATATCTATTGTTATTTATGAATTTCAACCGTTTGTTCTGACGTTTATGATGGCAAAAATAGAACGTGACCGCCCCGGTTACAATTTTATATTTTAAACAGGAAGAATGTTTTTCCGAATGGACGATATTGTCTTATAAGCATACAGGTATATTGCTTTCGTGGCTTAGAAGACAGCACCTGAAAGATTGATTTACACTCCTGAAAGAAACTATTCCGTATTCAGAATTTATATTTTTAAGATGGAACTTTTCTTCTCACTTTTGTCACCGTAAGCTTACAAAGAATAAATAGAAACGGCGGATTCCGAAAAGCCGAAGAAAGAGTAGGAACTTTTTACAAATCACTATTATGCTTATTATTTTAAAACAAGATGATAGTTGTCAAGTTGCACAAACGACATGTACAACAAACTCTTTAGAAATCCGATACAAAGATTATAGTGTACTGAAAAAAACTCTGGATTTGAACACAAAATCTATTAATAGCAATAGCTGTATAGAGTTAATTATTTACGGAACACACGGAAATGAAAAGGAAATTTGCAAACTAACCAAACCAGACATAAAAGATCTGAGCTATTTCTTCAAAGGAAAAGTTTGTAGATTAGTTCTTGATGCTTGCCATAGCGCCTGCCATATTTCACATTTCAAAGAGATGTTAACAGATGATGGAATCATATTATGTCATGTAGGTATCTGCCAAGTAAACAGCATCGAAACTAAAACAGGTAAAGACACCTATGAACGGTGGATAAATGGCAATAAGGAAGGATTAAAAGTATGGTCGGATGGAATCGTTCCAGCTATCTATACTCGAAAGAATAACACTTTAACTTACTACGAATGTAGCAAATTCGAAGTAGATATTAATCACCCTTTTACCGAAACTGAATTTAAGACTTATTGTCTGAATTTAAAATCAAAAGGAATTAAAATGGTAATTAAAAATCATTCTGATTTCGATAAAATCTAACTATCTTATATAAATCATATAACAATTAATATATCATGTGGGAATTAGAAAAAGCAGGCGGTAAGTTTGATAACTTTAACAGTAAGCAACAAAAAGCAATTCATGAATTAATAGATGGTTTAACAGAGATTCCAACTAAACCTAACAAAGACCAATATCGTGTCGACAATCAAAGTCAATACACTAAAATCGTAGGACGTACATATTATAATGGAGAATATGCGCTATATGCAATACAAAAGGGAAAAACAATGTATGCATCAATTGCATGTCCAGCTATTGGTCCGGACATATCCATTGATAATATTAAAGAAGGATTTAAATTAAGTTTAAAAGAAGGGAAAAGAGCCGTATGGACAAAAGTAAAGTAAATTTCTCAAAACCGATGCTGATTCAATCAGTAGCTTTCAAAGATGTATTCCTTCGCATGGATGGGAAGGGAATTAGCACAGCCTGTGGTGCCGGTGCAGGTAAAGTAAACTGTCAGAGAAGCATGGCTCCCACCGGAGCCTTTAAAGTACAAAAACAGACCGATGGTACATTTACTATCGAATCTTCAAAGTATCCCGGAGTATTTCTCCGTATGGACGGAAATGGCATTCACGCATTCGCAGGATCGGGTAGCGGTCGTGTAAACTGTCAGTTCGGAGCAAGTGCCTGGGAACGTTTCAAGTTACACGAACAAAGTGATGGTTCATATACAATCGAATCAGCAGCTTTTCCGAATGTATTTCTCCGCATGGACGGAAATAATCCATCCCGTAAAGAAGAAGATTTCGGAACGGTTAACTGCCAATATGGAGCAGAAGCCTACGAAAAGTTTTATCTGCAAAATATGCCTGAAATACAAAATGTAAAGGACATGTTTAATAAGATTACGAAGTAACGAAAAGCATGAATACATAAAAAAATCCGAAGCTATAGTTGAATCTATAGTTTCGGATTATATAAATAAGATCAGGATATTCCTATACGATCAGTCTTTCTTATCCAACGCCTCAAAACAAGAGTTTTTGCTCACAAACTCAGGGACAATATCTTTCATGGCAGCCACGATCTTCATCTGATCATAGGTATAGCTTACATCAATTAATTTCTGGATTCTCTCTTTCACTTCGTCATAATCATACTCACGCACAGTGGCAATCATAATCTTTTCGTGATAAGTAGGTTTGGTCAGCTCCTTCACATTGAGCAACTCTTCGTACAGTTTCTCACCATGACGCAAACCGGTAAACTCAATTTTCACATCCGTACGTCCCGAAAGACTGATCATCCGTTTTGCCAGATCGACAATCTTAACCGGTTTACCCATATCGAAGATGTAGATTTCCCCACCATTACCCATACTTCCTGCTTCCAGTACCAGACGACAAGCCTCCGGAATGGTCATGAAATAACGGATTATTTCGGGATGGGTCACTGTGACAGGTCCTCCACGCTGAATCTGATCGCGGAAACGGGGAATAACCGAACCGTTAGATCCTAATACATTACCGAAACGAGTGGTGATGAACTGTACCGAACGTGTGCCTTCCTTCTGTAATTTCTTGGCTAAGGACTGTACATAGATTTCACAAATACGCTTTGAACAACCCATAACATTTGTCGGATTAACGGCTTTATCCGTAGAAATCATTACGAATTTCTCTGAACCGAATTTAACAGCCAGATCGGCAAGCGTACGTGTACCCGATACATTAATCTGAATAGACTCCGAAACATTGTCTTCCATCATCGGCACATGCTTATAGGCAGCTGCATGGAATATATACTGAGGTTTGTATTCACGGAAAATGGCCTCCATACGAGTTGCGTTCGAAATATCAGCTACAATCGTTTCAGCATCAATGTCACGCCAACGATCCTGCAATTCCAGACGAATGTCATGCAACGGAGTTTCAGCCTGATCAATCAGGATCAACTTATATGGATTGAAAGAAGCAACCTGTCGCATGATTTCGCTACCAATAGAACCGGCGGCTCCTGTAATCATTACACGTTTACCTTCCAGGTGAGAAGCTATCTTATGGATGTCCACCTCAATCGGTTCGCGTTGCAAAAGGTCCTCAATCTGTATTTCCTTCAACTGAGTTTTATTCAGTGCCTGCCCACCCCATTCACTCAAAGGGGGAGCAGTAAGCAACTTCACGTTATTGGAAAGCAGAGTATCAATCATATCTGATTTCTTCAGCTTTTCCATCTTAGCCGGAGAAACAATGATGGTATGCACATCACGGTCATTCATGTTTTCAATCAATGCTTCATCATTCGGGAAAACTTTCGCCCCCATCATCACCTTACCAATCAGTTCGGGTTCATCGGCAATGAAACCACGAAGACGATAATGATTACGCAAATTGACACGCAGGGATTTGGCGATGTTTACTCCGGCTTCTTTAGCACCATAAATAAAGACGTTGGTCGTGTGGCTACCGTCAAAATTGAGTACCTCGAAGAACATTTTGACCACAATACGCGAACAAGCCATCATAGCAAAATTGATCACATATGCCATAAACAGTACACTGATGGCACCAATCCGAATGCCCAGGTAAGCATCCAGCAGAAGACTCAGAATCATCAATACCCCATAGGAGACCGTAAGCGACACAAATATGCGCATAATGTCTACAAACGAAGAAAAGCGAAGCACATTTGAATAGGTACGGAATACCCGGAAGAAGATTAAGTTAGCCACTACCGTCCAAAGAATGGTCTTATCTATTGTCGACGAATCCAAGAAAATGCTGCGAAAATCGTAACGAAGCGAGTAAGCGAGCAAGCAGGATGCGACGATAATAAATATATCAATCAATAGAATAGTCCAAATGGGCAGTACCTTCGCAGAAAGATACCGATGAAAAAAATTCTGTTTCATTTGTTTTACAGTTTTTGTTTTAGGCGGTGCAAAGATACACTATTTTCACTAACACGTGCGTTTTTATTTGACAAAATAAAGTTTTTAACACAATAAAAGTAGAATAACAGTGCAAAAAGGGGGTGGAATCCTTCTCTTCCACCCCCTTCAAGATATAGATATCACATCAGGTTACTTGCCAATTCGCTCAATTCACTACGTTCGCCTTTCACCAAGTTGACATGCGCAAAGAGGTTCTGATCTTTCATGCGATCGATCATGTACACCAAGCCATTGGACTGACTATCCAGATAAGGTTGGTCGATCTGCTGAATATCTCCGGTAAATACCATCTTGGTACCTTCTCCGGCACGGGTGATAATGGTTTTAATCTCGTGTGGAGTCAAATTTTGTGCTTCATCGATGATACAATAGGTCTCACTCAGGCTTCGTCCGCGAATGAATGCCAATGCCTCGATAACCAGTTGCTCACTCTTCTGCATATCTTCCAGCCGCTTCACTTCGGTAGAGTTAGAAGCAAATTGGCGTTTGATCACATTCAGGTTGTCGAACAGAGGTTGCATGTAAGGAGCTACCTTTTCTGTTGCATCTCCCGGAAGGAACCCTAAATCTTTATTGGAAAGAGCCACGATAGGACGGGCCAACAGGATCTGCTTGTATTCCGTGAGTTTACCCAAGGCTGCCGCCAGTGCAAGCAAGGTTTTACCTGTTCCGGCTTTACCTGTCAAGGCCACCAGCTTGATATCCGGATCGTTCAGAATTTCGAAAGCAAAACTCTGTTCCGCATTGCGAGGTTCGATACCGTAATTCTTGGTTTTATTCACCCGGCAGACCGTATGTGTAAAAGGATTGTAGCGGGCAAGCACACTGCTGCGATCGCTCTTCAGAATAAAACATTCGTTGGGACGGATGATGTCTTTAAAGTCAAATTCACTGATATCCAACCCCTCTCTGGACGAATAAATACGGTCGATCAGATCCGGTTCTATATTTTCGAACACCTCGTTCGATTTTTCAAAAATATCGACATTCACCACCTTATCGGTTATGTAGTCCTCACAAAGTATACCGATGGAACGGGCTTTCATCCTAAGGTTGACATCCTTGGTCACCAGAATATTTTTCATCTTCGGATATTTCCGGGCCAAATATTCGGCTACCGCCAATATCTGATGATCCGGTTTACGGACCGGAAACGATTCATGTACCTTGGGAGCCTCCGAATCGCCAGTGACAATAAACAACTTACCCAACCCCTCACCTAAAGGAGCACCATGGGTAAACAGACTGTCGTCGGTTATCAAATCGAGTTCGCGTACAAACTCACGTGCATTGTAATTGATTTGTTCATTTCCCTTCTTGAACTTATCCAATTCTTCCAAAACAACAATCGGAAGATAAATATCATTCTCCTGAAAATTCTTCAGGCAATTGTAGTCGTGAAGAATAACATTCGTGTCGAGCACAAAATTTTTCTTTGTTCCCATGATTCTTAGATTTAAATGTTGATATTTGCAATCAAAAAGCCAATTGACCACCACTGTGATGAATTGTTGCAACTAAGATAACAAATAAAAAGGCAAACAAAGGAAGTTGCCCGTTAAATATTATAAAACATGAATTATCAGGAGACTTTAGACTACCTATACAACAGTGTTCCCATGTTTCAGCAGGTAGGAAGCAGCGCGTACAAAGAGGGGCTGGAAAACACCTATGCATTAGATGAATATTTGGGACATCCCCACACAGCATTTCAAAGCATTCACATTGCAGGGACCAACGGAAAAGGTTCCTGCTCACATACATTGGCTGCCATTCTGCAATCGGCCGGATATAGGGTCGGGCTCTACACTTCGCCCCATTTAGTAGATTTCCGAGAGCGTATCCGCATCAATGGCGAGCCCATCCCGCAAGAATACGTCATCCGCTTTGTGGAAGACCATCGTCTGTTTTTTGAACCTCTGCATCCTTCATTCTTTGAATTGACCACCGCAATGGCATTCCGATACTTTGCCGATCAACATATAGACGTAGCTGTCATTGAAGTCGGATTGGGAGGGCGACTGGACTGTACCAACATCATCCGTCCGGACTTAAGCATCATCACCAACATCAGTTTCGATCACATGCAGTTTTTAGGTAATACGCTGGCCAAAATAGCAACGGAGAAAGCGGGTATCATCAAAAGGGGCATACCGGTCGTTGTCGGTGAGACGACAGAAGAGACCAAGCCTGTATTTTATCGGAAAGCACAAGAGATGGAGGCACCTGTCACCTTTGCAGAAGAAGAACAACGACTAAAAGGAGCAACTAAATTCAAAACTCGCGCGGATCGAAAACCGGGACAGTATACAGATCATCAGCCGAATACCACAGCAGAAAAAGATACAGAGTATATTACCGGCTGGATCTACGAAAATGATGCATATCCCGGGTTGGAAGGAGTATTGGGAGGCTCGTACCAACTAAAAAATACAAATACACTACTGTCGGCTCTCCCTGTTCTGAAAAGCCTGGGTTATAAGATAGAAGATCATGACGTGAGAAACGGATTCCTGCAAGTAGATAAAATGACCGGTTTGCAAGGACGCTGGCAAAAATTGAGTGACTCTCCCACTGTCATTTGCGATACGGGACACAATGTAGCAGGGATTTCTTATATCGTGGAGCAACTGAAACAAATGAAATACAATCGCCTGCACATGGTCATCGGCATGGTGAACGACAAAGACGTAAGTGGAGTATTGTCCATACTTCCTGAAAACGCAGTGTACTATTTCACAAAAGCGAGCGTCAAAAGAGCATTACCGGAGGCTCAGTTACAACAGATCGGAGCTTCTGCCGGACTGCAAGGAAAGGCTTATCCCGATGTTCAGTCTGCCGTAAAGGCCGCACAAGAAAAAAGCCTCCCGGAAGACCTGATCTTCGTAGGAGGCAGTAGCTTTATTGTAGCCGACTTATTATCGTGCCGCGATGCACTCGATCTCGACTAAGGCATCTTTAGGCAAGGCTTTCACGGCAACAGCCGAACGAGCGGGAAATGCACCGTCAAAATAAGTTGCGTATACTCCGTTCATTCCGGCAAACAGAGACATATCCTGGAGGAAAACAGTTGTTTTTACAATGTCTGCCATTGTCAGACCGGCAGCCTCAAGGATATGTTTTATATTCTCGAGTGACTGGCGGGCTTGCGCCTCCACACCATCAGGCATCACACCCGTAGCCGCATCAATAGGAAGCTGACCAGAGACAAATACCATTCCATTAGCTTCAATAGCTTGACTGTAAGGCCCGATAGCTCCCGGTGCCTTCTCACTGCAAATTACTTTTTTCATCTTATTTGATTCATTAATAATTAATATTTATAGCAAAGTTAGTATCCTGAAGATGCTAAAAGCATCCATCAAAAATACTCTTAGGTGAACAAAGATAAGAAAAATATGGAAGAGCTATGCAGTATTTGGCAAACAAACGCATTTATATATATGAATACACAAAAGAACCAGATATAACTTTAACTCAATAAGACCTAAACTTTACAGAACGGAGGAAGTCACAATGACGCTCTCCATAAAAAGAAAGAGGCTATCGCAATGGCGACAGCCTCTTCTTTTTTAGATTTCGGGGATAGTTTATTTACAATGTTTTTTAATCAGTTCGTCTACATTGGGGTCTCCAAGCTCTTTTGCCTTGGCAAAGCTTGCGCAAGCCGCTTTCTCTTGCTTTAACTGAATCTGGCAGATTCCCAGCAAACGATACCCTTCAGCATATTTCGGATCGATAGCTAATGCGTCTTTCAATACTTTCTCAGCCTCTTCGTAACGGCCTACACGGAGATTTACCACAGCCTGTTCTGCACGATAAGTGAGATCTTCCGGATTAAGTTCGATCGCCTTTGCTATATCATCCAACGCACGCTGGAACTGCTTAGCCTTGAAGGCAGCCTGCTCACGGTAATAATAGAACAGGTCATTGACACTACCTTTCACTGCATTGAAATAGGCATCATAATCTGCCAGAGCCAAACGATACTTCTCTACATTCATATACATCTGGGCACGTTCCAACAGGTAAGGAGCCAAATCGGAAGTTATAGGTGTCTGGCAACGGGCTATACAACTGTCCAACAAAGCAATTACTTCTTCAGGAGCAGCTTTACTCAACTCCTTCGCTTTGGCAGCACTGAAGAAAGAGGCAGGAGATGCCAGTTCGGTCTGATTCACTTTGTCATAGCTGGCAAATGCACCTGCATAATCCTGCTTGGCAAAAAGAATATCTCCTTCCAACTGCTGGTAGACGGGTAAACTCTGAATGGCAATCGCACTCCGTACATTCTCCAGAGCCTTATCATACGTCCAGTCTTTATAAACAGTTTCGGGTTTACTCAATTGATAATTGTATATCAGCTTGGCTATGTTATAATAGGTATCGTCTTTCTTCTGTGCAACCTTCAGCGCATGTTCCAGGTCGGCAGCCGCTTTATCCATGTGGTTTTCATCCTTGTCTGCAAAAACATAGTTTCCGGCACGGCGAAGATAACCGTCGGCACTGTTCGGGAAAGTCTTTATAAAATCGTCAAGGGCGATGGCATAAGCCTCAGGTGTGGATTGTGTTGAAGCAATAAAGAGATAGACCAGAGCCTGATCTTCATCTTCGGGCAACCCCTTCTTTATACCGATAGCATTCAAGGCAGGGTCGCTCAGCGCAAGTGCACTGATATTTTGAGACATGGCGAAAGCCGCACCGGCCGCATAGCTGATAGAGGCAGTATCTTGTCCCGAGGACTTCTGTGCCACTCCAAACACTTTACCGTCCGCCGTAGTGACCGGACAACTGACCATTTTATCTTTCAATACCATGTCCAGCGTATAGTAATGATATTTATCACCACCGATATTATCTACCTTTTTCACTTTACCACGGGTCACGTTGCCGCCTTTCTGAGTGGAATAAGGCAATAAATAAACTTCAGCACCCACAGCCGGAGCAAAAGCAGCCACTTGTAAAGCCGGTACTTTCTTCACTGTAATGCCCACACGAAACTTAATGATATCATACATATCATTGGCTCCCAGAATACACTCAACAGGCATCTTTTCACCTTCTGAGTTAATGATAACAGCACGCTGGGCACCTTTAAACAGTGAATAGTCAGACAGAGCCACTCCGTCTTCGGTTACAAAGAATCCGTTACCGGTATTCTGAATTTTGTCGTCTTTATCATACGTAACGATGGAAAAAACCGATCGTTTCGCTTTCTCAACCCACTTAGGGGCTTGTGCTACACTCCATTGTGACAGGAGGCAAAGCACAAATGTGAATAGTATGCTCTTTTTCATGTATTTGAATGTTGTTTCTTTTAATTTGTACGTTGTTTCACGCCTTCATAAATCAGGATACCTGCGGCTACAGATACATTGAGTGATTCAATGCTGCCCAGCATCGGAATCTTGACCCATTCGTCGCATAGTGCAAGATTATCATAGGAAACACCGGTATCCTCAGCCCCCATAATGATACACATCGGGCCGGTATAATCTGCCTTCGTATAATCATAATCTCCTTTTTCGGTAGCAGCCACAATACGGAAGCCGCTATCTTTGAGATATTGCAAGGTTGTTTTCAGATTCTGTTCACGGCAAACCGGCAAAGTGTGCAATGCACCGGCCGAAGTCTTCATCGCATCCGCATTGACCGTAACGCTTCCTTTTGCAGGAATAATGACGGCATCTACTCCGGCACATTCGCAAGTACGGGCTATGGCACCAAAATTACGCACATCCGTAATTCCATCAAGCATGACAAAGAAAGGATTCTTACCTTCTTCGAAAAGGAAAGGCACCAAATCTTCCGTCTTCTGATACGTTACCGAAGAGATGAACGCAACCACCCCCTGATGATTCTTACGGGTGATACGGTTGATACGTTCCACCGGGACACGCTGAACAGGAATCAGCGTACCTTTCAGAGCAGTAAACAGCTCTTTTGACAAGTCACTCTGAATGTCTTTTTTCACCAAAATCTTGTCTATCTCTTTACCAGCCTGAATGGCTTCAATCACGGCACGAACGCCGAAAATCATTTCGCTTTTATCAATCATGTAATTGTCTGCATTTTAGGACATACAACTCGTTATCACTTATTGTACACCACCATATACTTATTTTATTATTTTTCTTTCTTTCAAAGATGGTTCCAGCAACGCCCTCGCATTACTCAGCGCCGCCTCCGTCAGGGTGGCACCACTCAACATGTGAGCCAGTTCCTCTACCCGTTCTTCATCGGTCAAACGACGGATATGACTGTTAGTCTCCGTATCATTATCCCGCTTATACACTTTATAATGGGCACGTCCACGGGCTGCAATCTGCGGCAAATGCGTAATACTGATTACCTGCCGGTTTTGTTCGCCCATCTCTTGCATAATATCCGCCATACGATCTGCTATCTCACCGGATACACCGGTGTCGATCTCGTCGAATACAATTGTGGGAAGTTTCACAGCTCCTGCAATCATAGCCTTAATAGATAACATAACACGAGCTATCTCACCACCCGACGCAACAGAAGACACGCTTTGCAGCGTTCCGTTTTTGTTGGCTGAGAACAAGAAATTAACAGTATCCGCGCCCTGTGGACCCGGTTCTTTTTTCAACCCCATCTCCACTTGAAAGCGGACATTGGGTATTCCCAAAGGAATCAAACGGGCAGCCATCTGTTGCTCCACTTCACGGGCAATCTCTGTACGGGCCTTTGTCAAGACAGCGGCTTGCTTCTTTACCTTATTATATTGTGCATCGCACCGTTCCGTCAGTTTAACGATCCGGTCGTCATACGAAGTAATGGCAGCAAGTCTTGTTGCATATTGCTCCGAAAGAGCAATCAACTCTTCGACGGTCTGCACACGATGTTTTTGTTCTAAAGAGTAGATCAAGTTCAACCGGTCATTTACTTCCTCCAGTCGTAATGGATTAAATTCAATGCCTTCGCCCTGATCTGATATCTCCTGAGCTATATCTTTCAACTCGATGTAAGTGCTCTCCATCCGTTCGACCAACTCACCGGCAGGTTGATATACTTTCTGCAGACCACTCAAAGTGCCAAGACTTTCTTTCAATACAGGCAGCAGCCCTCCTTCATCTGAAGCAAGAGTTTGCCCCACCCGGTACAGTCCGGCCTTGATGTCTTCGGCGTGTGCCAATGTCTCGGCCTCTTGTTCCAACTCTTCCTGTTCTCCGGCCGTAAGATGCGCCTCCTCCAGTTGTTCCAACTGAAAACGGATATAATCCTCATCCGTCTTACTTTGTTCAGCCAGAACAATCAGTTCATCGAGTTCCTTACAGAGTTTTTTCCAATCCTGATATAAATGATGGTATACATCCAAAGCCTCTTCGTTATGGGAAAGAATATCGAGCACATTAAGCTGGAAGCCCTCCTTATTGAGCAATAGGTTCTGATGTTGAGAGTGTACATCGATCAATTGCTCACCCAGTTCTTTCATTTGTGTGAGCGAAGCAGGTGTATCATTGATAAATGCCCTACTTTTACCGGATGACTGTACTTCACGACGAAGTATGCATTCGGGCTCATACTCTAACTCGTTCTCTTCAAAAAAGGCTTCCATGTGATAGGCCGATATATCGAATCGTGCCTCGATGACACATTTAGAAGCGCCTTGCCGGATAGCTTTCACATCGGCACGTTGTCCGAGTAAAAGTCCGATTGCGCCCAGAATAATGGATTTTCCGGCACCGGTCTCTCCGGTGATTACAGAAAATCCGGTTTCGAAACGAATATCGAGTTTCTCAATCAGAGCATAATTCTGGATGTATAATGAACGTAACATAAATCACATTTCTTTTATCATTCTATCAATAATATCTCTGGCTACTTCCGTCTTCGATTTTAACGGATAATCGGTTCTGCCCCTGCAACTAAGAATGCTTATCTTATTGGTATCGTAACGGAATCCCGCACCAGCATCATTCAACGAATTCAGCACAATGAAATCAAAGTTCTTCCGGATCAGCTTTCCCTCGGCATTGCGCTGCTCGTCATTCGTTTCAAGAGCAAAACCAATTAACTTCTGTCCCGGAGTTTTTATCTTGCCCAATGCAGCAGCAATATCGTGAGTGGGTTTAAGATGCAGCAACAACTCGTCTCCTTCCCGTTTTATCTTCTTGTCAGCAACAGCGTCCGGAGTAAAATCCGCTACCGCTGCACACAGTATTCCGGCATCGACCAAGGGGTATTGCGCCATGGCTGCTTCATACATGTCCTGAGCGGACTCCACATCAATGCGGGTAATATGTGAATGATATGTTTTCTGTTGTACCGGCCCTGCAATCAGTACCACATCGGCTCCGCGACGGGCACACTCCTCAGCCAAGGCAAACCCCATTTTACCGGAAGAATAATTGCCGATGAAGCGCACCGGATCAATCTTTTCATAAGTCGGTCCGGCCGTGATCAGCACTTTTTTCCCCGCCAGTTCGCCCGTTGATGAAAAGAATTCATCAAGTACCCGGATTATATTCTCCGGTTCTTCCATACGGCCTTTTCCTACCAGATGACTGGCCAATTCACCCGAAGCCGGCTCAATGATATGATTGCCATACGAACGAAGCGTATCCAGGTTCTTTTGAGTACTGGGATGGGCAAACATATCCAGGTCCATAGCCGGAGCAACAAAAACCGGCGCTTTAGCAGAAAGATAAGTCGTAATCAGCATATTATCGGCTATGCCGTTCGCCATTTTTCCGATGGTAGAAGCCGTGGCAGGGGCTATCAACATAGCATCCGCCCACAATCCCAGGTCTACATGGCTATTCCACGTACCGTCACGTTGAGCAAAAAATTCACTGATGACAGGTTTGCCGGTCAACGCAGAGAGAGTTATCGGAGTGATAAATTCTTTTCCGGCGGGAGTAATTACGACTTGTACCTCAGCTCCCTGTTTGATCAGGCCACGTATGATGTAACAAGCTTTATAGGCAGCTATGCTACCGGTAATACCGAGTATAATTTTCTTTCCGTTCAGCATAATTATTTTCCGGTTAACTCACGCAGACGAATCTTGGTCAACATGGCTTTTGTATTCAACGTGAAATCACTGTTCAGAATCCAACTGTAATATCCCGGATCTTTTTTCAGTACTTCACTCACCGACTGTCCTTTGTATTTACCAAAGTTGAAAACCTCTACCCCATTGTCGTCATATACCATACGTCCTGCAAAATCCACATTCTTGTTATAGCTTGAATAATCGGCCAGGAAAGACATATCATTCTGCAACTCTTCCGGATAACGATCGAGTTGAGCCATCAGTACCTCGTACGTGGCACGGGTATCAGCTTCCGCTGTGTGCGCATCTTCCAGATTACGGCCACAATAGAACTTATAAGCAGCCGTAAGGGTACGCTGTTCCATCTTATGGAAAATCACCTGTACATCGACAAATTTGCGCTTACTCATATCGATATCCACACCCGCACGCAGAAATTCTTCTGCCAACACGGGAATATCAAAACGGTTGGAATTGAAACCAGCCAGATCACAACCCTCGATATCATTGGCAATACTCTTTGCCACTTCCTTAAAAGTAGGACAATCGGCTACATCAGCATCATAAATACCGTGAACAGCAGATGATTCGGCAGGGATAGGCATTTCGGGATTGATACGGAGAGTTTTCGACTCTTCATTCCCATTGGGATACACTTTAAGATAACAGATTTCTACGATTCGGTCTGAGTTGATATTTGTCCCGGTCGTTTCCAGATCAAAAAAGACGATAGGATTCTTTAGGTTGAGTTTCATTGTTTATACGGTTTTGTTTTAATTCACTACAAAGGACACTGAGGGCACAGAGTTTCAATTCAAAAAAGAATGATGTCCCTGTGATCTTTGTGTCCTCTGTAATGAATCCGATTTTATTTCTGTTCCGCGATTAATCGTTCAGCATCATCGGCATCAGCAACATCAGCAAGTCTTCATTTTCTTCCTGTTCTACCGGGATAATGACACCGGCCCTTGACGGATCAGCCAATTCGATAACCACTTCGTCCGCCGAGATATTATTCAGGATATCGATCAGGAAAGTAGATTTGAAACCGATGCTCATGGCTGCACCGGCATATTGGCATACCTGTGTTTCCTCTGCAGAGGTAGAGAAGTCAATATCCTGAGCCGAAACCACGATCTGGTTTTCCTGCATGCGGAGTTTTATAAGGCTGCTTGCCTGCGAAGAAAAAATAGATACACGACGCAAGGCGCCCATCAGTTGCATACGGTCCACCGTAACTTTATGCGGATTATTTTGCGGAATTACTGAATTATAATTAGGATAGCGTCCCTCTATCAGACGGCATACCATACGATAACTTTCAAGCGTGAAGACAGCGTTGCGTTCGTCAAACTCGATCACTACCATACCCGATTCCTTAGGCAAAAGGTTCTTCAACAGAGTCGCCGGTTTTTTGGGTAAAATAAACGCGGCACGTTCGTTTCCGCGCGCAGCCAATGTTTTACAACGCACCAACTTGTGTCCGTCCGAAGCCACCATCGTAATGTCTTCCGTCGTAATGTCAAAGTAGATACCGTTCATCACCGGACGAAGTTCATCATCAGCCGTAGCAAATACCGAACGGTTAATGCCTCCCAGCAGAATCTGTGCTTCCATCTCTACACGAACTGCATTATCGCCAAGTGTAGCCGATTGCGGGAATTCATCGGCATTCTGTCCCATCAGGCTATATTTACCATTCTGGTACTGTACCGTAATTTCATAAGTATCCGGTTTGATATCGAATATCAACGGTTGTTCCGGTATCTCCTTCAATGCATCGAGCAATGTTTTTGCAGCTACAGCAAATTTTCCGTTAGAATCACTCTCGTTCACCTCAACCGAGGTTACCATTGTAGTTTCACTATCAGAGACAGTCACAGACAGTGTTCCGTCCTCCAACTGAAAGAGAAAACAATCTAAAATAGGCAGTGCATTTTTTGAGTTTATCACACGGCTAACAGCCTGTAAATGGCTGAAAAGTGCAGTACTTGAAACGATAAATTTCATATAATCTATGATTTTAAATTTTATATTTTTGCAAAGCACAAAGTTACAAAAAAGATCGAGGCAGCACAATAAAAGAGAAGAAAAAACAGGGGAATATTCGTCGGATATCCCTAAAAAATTGTAACTTCGCCGCACAATTTAAAATTATCGCAATGGAATTTACAGGAAAAATTATCGCTATACTCCAGCCCAGAGGTGGAGTTTCTAAAACCAGCGGCAACGAATGGAAGGCCCAGGAGTATGTAATCGAAAATCATGACCAATACCCTAAGAAAATGTGTTTCGACATTTTCGGAGCAGACAAAATAGAACAATTCAACATCCAGATGGGTGAAGAGTTGACCGTGTCATTCGATATCGATGCACGTCAATGGCAGGATCGCTGGTTCAACAGTATCCGCGCATGGAAAGTAGAACGCGTAAGTGCAGGCGCACCCATGGCTCCGGGAGCTCCGGTTCCTCCTCCGGCACCCTCTTCGGCACCCGAATTTATTGCCGGTGACGCAAAAGACGATCTGCCTTTCTAAGCAAACAAGCTTTGGCAAAAGGTATAAAACCCCGAAAGTTCTTCAAGATCTTTCGGGGTTTTATACCTTTTATGGGGTCAGGAAACGTCATCAGACTCACCTTTGTAAATCAATACCACATTGGGATATACAATTCCGTCCGTACAAGTAAATTGTGCAGAAAGAATAAAGTGGCGGAAAAACTCCTGATTACGAAAGAAAAATGCAGGTATCAGCCTCACATAATTCTCCGGTTGTAAGAAAGTCTCTCCCAAATCAGCAACCATCATAAAGTTGTACGACGGAGAAAGATTGACCACCGCCTCTTCATATCCGGGAGTATCATCCAGAATTTCTTTTTTATCCAGATGACGGAGATATGCGGTAAGGCTTTCCACATCCGGGGCCAGAACCAGTCTTCCCTCGTAGAAGCAAGCGTAAATGTATAAAGCCGACTCTGTTATCCCGGTCAATTGCGTAAACAACGTATTACGAGGCAGTACATAGAGCGTATAAGCCCTTAAAGGAGTTTTACAGAAAGTAGTACGTGGTTTCGGAGGACCGTCTACCTCCTTCGGAGCAGTGCGAAGCATTCCCTGCAACACACGCTCAGCCTGCTGCCCATCCCTCAATGGAATACTCATCACCGCACAAGGATTTGAAAGAGTATCTGTCGAATGAAACAGACAAGTCACAATCTCACCCCCGCCATTCTCTTTAAGATATGCGAGCAACTCCCCATCCCGATCTCTGATATAGTCGGAATAAGTCGATGTCGTATACTCCTGCCTGGCAGTGAAATCAAGCATAGCCTGCATATCGGTTACCGACCGTTTATTGAAGAAAAAAGTAGAAGCCGGCAGGATATCTCCCGGGAAATCCTCCACCGGTTGTTGTTGGCGCAACACATTCATAAATGTCAGACAAGTATCCGTATCATGGCTGACACCGGAGAAATAAATGGCATCTCCATTCATTTTCATATCAAATTCGGTCCATCCGCCCAACTGTGTACACGAACGAATCCCGTCGGTAGCCTTTCCCATACTCAACGGTTGCATACGGGCATAAATAGTAGCTGCCACACGGGCACGTTTATCCTCATGTACTTTGGCAAACGAGGCATCGGTCAGCAAAGATTTCTTGGACAAACGGGCATCGATCACTTGCTCAATCAGTTTTTTCTGATAACTCACAACCAGAAAGTCGGAAGTGAAATAACAAGCCAGGAAACTGTCATCCGGCATCGGATAAATACGAATCTCTTCCCCTTTATAGTCAAACAGCTTTGACGGGAAACTACTCGAACAGTATTTACGTATAAACTTTTCCACCAACTCGTAATCGCCGTTTCCCAAGCTGCAATACAACACCTGATTGCGATCATTGTCGGGTTCATGGAAACTCAACAACACTTTATTCATCTGCTTGCTCAACCCGTGCGGCGTATCTTCCAACAACGTATACAGATGGAGCTTCAGATAAGAAAATAATTTGGAAACATAAAGAAAATGTCGGTCTTTACTGCAACTCAACTCATTGATCCCCTGTATCATTCCGGCAAGATCATCCGTCTCGAGGACTACAGTGGCCGAACCCGGAACAAGCGTGTAGAGATTAAAATCCTTGCGTCCTTCCGCCGCCGACAACCTGAAGAAAGAAAACATGGCAAAGCCTGTACACAGCAGTACAACAGACGAGATTACGGCTATTTTCACTATCGTACGGAGTTTCATGGCATTCGTTGTTTATCGGCTCAGTGCAAAAATAATAATTTCTCCAAATAAAACAAAATATACTTAAAGAAAGAATTATAAAGCATCAATCACTAACATTCTAATTCAAGCCCGTCGAATGCAAAATGCACATGCAGAGGAAGTTGCTTCTCTACATCTGCCTGAAGTCCGATATGGTGACTCATGTGAATCAGCCAGGTTTCCTTCGCTCCGATGCGTTTCACAGCCTCCAATGCTTCAGACAGGCTCTGATGGGTGTTGTGTGGCGCTATGCGCAATGCATTCATCACCAGCACCTCTATTCCTTGCAACTGCTCAAACGATTCATCGGGCATGGTCAGCATATCTGTTATATATCCAAGCTTTCCGATCCGATATCCCAAAATGGGCAGTTTGCCATGCATTACCCTTAAGGGTAACACTTCGGTATGATTAACAAGAAAAGGGCGATTGGGTTCAATCTCACGCAAAGGAATATTCGGAACTCCCGGATAGGAATGTTCCACAAAGCAATAGGGCATCCGGCTGCGCAAACGTTCGGCTGTATAAGTTTCGGCATAGATGGGCACTTCCCCGAAACGGCAGAAAGGGCGAAGATCATCCAACCCTCCCACATGATCATAATGTTCATGCGAAATCAACACAGCATCGATCTTTCCAAACGGAACGCGCAACATCTGTTCCCTAAAATCCGGACCGCAATCCAGCAGTATAGTAGCGTCGTCAGTATACACCAATGCTGAGGTGCGAAGACGGTAATCTCTCGGATCTTTTGAAGTACAAACCGCACAAGTACATCCTATTTCGGGCACTCCGGTAGAAGTCCCGCTACCAAGTATTCTTATTTTCATTTCTTTCAATTATCAATCTGTCATTCCTGAAAGCCGACATGCCCTGCAGCCCCATCGTAATCAGATAAAATTCACTTCCGGATGAATGTCTATGCCAAACTTCGCACGAACCGAAGCACGCACGGCATCGGACAATGCGATGACATCCGCTCCTTTTGCGCCTCCGCGATTCACCAGCACCAACGCTTGTTTATCGTGTACCGCCGCAGGGCCTAATGCTTTACCCTTCCAGCCACACTGATCAATCATCCATCCGGCCGGAATCTTCACCCGGTCAGTATCGATCTCGTAAAAAGGCATTTGAGGATATTCTGCCTGTAAGGCTTCGAACTGCTCACGACCCACAATCGGATTCATAAAGAAACTTCCCGCATTCCCCATTACCCGGGGATCAGGCAACTTCTCTTCACGGATAGCGATAATCACCCGGCGCACCACATCCAATGTCACTCCGGGATACTTCTCCAGCTCCCGGCGGATAGTACCGTAATCTAATGTATAATGTTCCCTCTTGCTCAGCCTGAAACTGACATAGGTAACAAAAACGCTCTTATTCTCAGGGCGCTTGAAGATGCTGTCCCGGTAAGAATATCCACACTCCGTTACATCATAAACATGCTCTTTCCCCTCAATGTTCAGGGTTTCCACCCGGACAATCAGATCTTTAACTTCAACCCCGTAGGCCCCGATGTTCTGCACCGCACTGGCTCCCACCTCTCCGGGGATCAGTGAAAGATTCTCCACGCCGTACCAATGCCGTTGCACGCAATAGTCCACGAAGTCGTCCCAGACCACACCTGCCCCCACACGCACAACAATATCGTCATCCGTTTCGGCCACAACCTCTACGCCCCCGATGCGTGAATGCAGGATAGTACCTTCGTAGTCTTTAGTAAACAATAAGTTGCTCCCCCCTCCGATATGCAGATAAGGAGAGGTAACCCGTCCGGACCCGATCAACCCGCGTAATTCATCCACCGAAGCATACTCCAGGAAACAAGCCGCAGACACATCGATACCAAAAGTGTTATGTGATAAAAGAGAGTATTTCTGTTCCATAATCCTATAAAAGCAATCTCTAAATACTTGTATCCTCAAACTTGTACAACTCCCAGCCACTGTCTTTGCGCTGGAAATAGAGGATATTGGAGAACCCGTTGCCAATGCCTTTCAATGCCAATATTTTATGTGAGGCATTGTCATCATTTTGCTGCCCGTAGTTGATATTCGAAAGTTTATCGGCAGGCAATGCCGGCTTAAAGGCAAACCATTGGTTCAAGTCAAGTGTAGTTTCGAGTATCGAGAAGTCATCATCCGGATCGGTTGTCACAAAGACAAGCGGTTGGCGGATTCGCCGGCTCTGGAAAATACTATCCGTCGCAAAATGACCGAAGAATTCAACAAAGTCCTCGTTCTCGTTTTCCTCAATCGGACGCAGATTGATTGCTTCGAGCATCCACGCCCCTTTAATTCTTTCAAAATAATATTTCTTCACCATTCGTTTTTTCACGAAAATCCATTCCACCTGAACGGATGTGAGTGAAGTGTCTCCTACCAGATCCATATCCTCTTCCCGGTCGAAGAGTAAGGTATAATAACTTTGTTTGGCAAACAAGTCATCATGCTTCCAGTACTTCCTGTCGATTTTCGAAGCCCGTTCTCCGTTGTAGTAGGGCAACGGAAACACCACGCGCTGCCTTTGCAGAGCGTCATCAGAAGCAAAGTTGTAGATAAAGTCGTCAAACGATTCGTCAGCCTCAATCGGTTTAGGTTCGTCCGAAGTCTTTTCTCTGTCAATAGAATCGGTTTTGTTCACCATTGCCGAATCTACCAGATGTGTAATAGATGCAAAGGGGTCAGCGTCAGTCTTATTACTGTTGCCGCATGAAGCGAACAACACCAGGACGGTGACTCCCGCCATTATTGTTTTCATTTTAATAATTAGCAATGTGTCGATATCCCCACATGCCAACCGGTTTTCGAAACTCTTTCATACTCCGGTCGGCACATGGGATTTATATCATCACATTATTTTAATTTAGCTCTTAGTTTTTCAAGCATATCCACTGTCATACTTTCCAAATCGTAAGCCGGTTTCCAGCCCCACTCCTCACGGGCGCAAGAATCATCCATACTGTCGGGCCAGCTGTTGGCGATACGTTGTTTCAGCGGGTCTACCTTATATTCCATCTCAAAGTCAGGAACATGTTTCTTGATAGCAGCATAAATGGTCTCCGGCGCAAAGCTCATAGAAGCGATGTTGAAAGCATTACGGTGCACCAGTTTCGTCGGATCGGCCTCCATCAGCGAGATAGCTGCATTCAGCGCGTCCGGCATATACATCATATCCATCAGTGTTCCTTCCGGAATCGGACAGATAAACTTCTCTCCTTTAACGGCAGAGTAGTAGATATCTACCGCATAGTCAGTCGTACCACCTCCCGGAGGAGTTACATTCGAAATGATTCCCGGGAAACGCACGGCACGGGTATCTACGCCATACTTATTAAAATAGTAGTCGCTCAGCAACTCAGTGGTCACCTTGCTGATACCATACATGGTACGCGGACGCTGAATAGTGTCCTGCGGTGTCTGCACATGCGGAGTGCTTTCACCAAACGAACCGATCGAACTCGGAGTGAATACGGCACATTTGTTTTCGCGAGCCACTTCAAGTACATTCCACAAACCGTCGATACCGATTTTCCAAGCCAGCTTCGGCTTCGACTCGGCTACAACAGACAGCAGGGCGGCGAGGTTGTAGATTGTGTCGATATTATACTCTCTCACTACAGAGGCAATCATATCCTGATCTGTTACATCGACTACAGCCGACGGACCGGATTCTTTCAATTCCCCTTTGGGCTCTGCCCCGTGAATATAACCTGCTACTACATGTGTGTTTCCGTAGCGTTTACGTAGTTCCATCGTGAGCTCCGAACCAATCTGTCCGGTCGCTCCAATTACCAAAATATTTTTCATTATCTTTACTAATAAGGTGTATTAAGCTAAATGGTGCGCAAAGTAAGCACTTTTTTTTCATTTTTATACCAAATATATGTTGTTTATTCCAAGAAAAATTGTGTCCTTTGCAAAAGAAACTAAAACCCCAAACACTATGTACGGTAAAATGAAAGAACACCTCAGCAATACGATTGCTGAAATCAAAGAAGCAGGCCTCTACAAAGAGGAACGCTTAATCGAAAGTGCACAACAAGCTGCTATCACCGTTAAAGGCAAAGAAGTGCTGAATTTCTGTGCCAACAACTACCTTGGATTGTCTAACCATCCCCGCCTGATCGAAGGTGCAAAGAAGATGATGGACCGTCGTGGATACGGTATGTCTTCTGTACGTTTCATCTGCGGAACTCAAGATATACATAAGGAGCTGGAAGCCGCAATTTCAGACTATTTCAAGACCGAAGACACAATTTTGTACGCAGCCTGCTTTGACGCTAACGGCGGTGTATTCGAACCGTTGTTCACCGACGAAGATGCCATCATCTCCGACTCGCTGAACCACGCTTCCATCATCGATGGAGTACGTCTTTGCAAGGCAAAGCGCTACCGTTATGCCAATGCAGACATGGCCGACCTGGAACGTTGCCTGCAGGAAGCACAGGCTCAACGTTTCCGCATCATCGTCACCGACGGTGTATTCTCAATGGACGGAAACGTTGCTCCGATGGACAAAATCTGTGACCTGGCCGAAAAATACGATGCCCTGGTGATGGTAGACGAATCTCACTCAGCCGGTGTGGTTGGTGCAACCGGTCATGGAGTAAGCGAACAGTACAACACTTACGGACGTGTAGACATCTACACCGGTACTCTGGGCAAAGCTTTTGGCGGTGCTTTGGGCGGATTCACAACCGGCCGCAAAGAGATCATCGACCTGCTTCGCCAGCGCAGCCGTCCGTACCTGTTCTCCAACTCACTCGCTCCGGGCATTATCGGTGCCAGCCTCGAAGTATTCAAGATGCTGAAAGAAAGCAACGAAATCCATGACAAACTGGTAGACAACGTAAACTACTTCCGCGACAAGATGACTGCAGCCGGATTCGATATCAAGCCGACTCAGAGTGCTATCTGTGCCGTGATGCTTTACGATGCCAAACTGTCACAGATCTATGCAGCCCGCATGCAGGAAGAAGGTATCTACGTAACAGGCTTCTACTATCCGGTAGTTCCGAAAGACCAGGCACGTATCCGTGTACAGATTTCAGCCGGTCACGAAAAAGAACACCTCGATAAATGTATCGCTGCATTCATCAAAGTAGGTAAAGAATTAGGTGTACTGAAGTAAACCAATCTCCCACTTCCATTGTTATTGTATATAAAAAAATACGATAACAATGGAAGAACTTACACTCACGACACCCGCGCTGCTATTTTCAGCCGTTTCACTTATTCTTTTGGCATACACCAACCGCTTTCTCTCGTATGCCCAATTGGTCCGAATTCTTCGTGACCGCTATATGGAAGATCCTTCCGACATCAATGTTGCCCAAATTGAGAATCTGCGCAAACGCCTCAACCTGACCCGTATGATGCAGGTATTCGGCATTGCCAGTCTATTCTTCTGCGTAGTCACCATGTTTCTTATCTACATCGGATTGTTCCTGCTCTCAATCTATATCTTCGGGTTGGCATTGCTACTGCTGATCGCTTCTTTGGGGGTTTCCCTCCGCGAGATACAGATATCCACCCGTGCCCTGGACATCTACCTGAGTACGATGGAAGGCAAGCTGAAGCATTAACAGCCCATGTTCAGGATTCATACCACCCATACACAGAAAGTTCCGTCCTCTCCCCATCGGGATCGGGCGGAACTTTTACAAACAAAACAAACAAGGGGAAGTGTCTGTCACAGATGCCTCCACACTGTAGAATTTATGATTACTCTAAAACGATGTTGAATGTATAGTTATTGTTTCGGCGGAGGGAATAATCATGGATGTCACTTCTGCCCAAGTCAATGGCTTTTGTATATTCGGCCCCTCCTTTCTTTGCTTTGATTTGGAGCCGGGTGCGTTCACCGGAGTCGGTTCCCTCAGTCACATTCTCAGCCATATAATAGTAGCGGTAAAGGGGGGCTGTCCCCAATACTTTGTCGGCACCGATGACAACCTCTTCCGTATAATTCCCGCCTCCTTCCGGTGACAGATATACATCCGAAGGGAACAAATAGCCTTTGGTCTGCGCATTCTGCAACTGGATCCTCACGTTGCTGAATATCCCTGCCGTCTTGGCCGAAACAGCTATATTGAGCCTGCATACCAGACGTCCCAATACTACATTCACAGCTGTGGTGCCGGCAGCAATCTCGCCTTCGTAATAACCGAAGAGACACACATTCCGGTCCGTATTCCGTTCTTTCAGCCATCCCATATCCACCACCAGACTCTTGAAACCACTCAAGTTATCAGGCCACGCGGCAATCTCTCCATCCGCCAGATTGCCCACCACACAAACCGTACCGCGCCCGGTCCTCAACGCAATTCCTTCAAGCGTGGTATTGAGCACCGGTGTGGGCAGCACTTTATGCTCGCTGCCTGTCAGGATACCTTCACGGTCAAACTGTAGAATCCACAAATTACTAATCAGGTTTTCATAATCAGGTGCCATCGGCTGCTCCGCACGGGTTGTCGCATCATCATCGGTGAAAGAAGCGGCAGTAAGTCCCATCGACACTTTCACTATTCCCTCCTCCTGATCCATCTGTTCATGGGATATGCAGGCACTCAGCGCAAACAGGCAAATACTAAAAACGATATATCCGAATCTTTTCATGGGATCATTATTATTCATTACTCTAATCTGTTTATTTCACCACAGGTTACACGGATTTTCACAGGACTTTTAATCTTAAAGACCACCGGGATTAATCATTAATCGGTGGTGATCGGTATAATCGGTGGTGAATTCTTATTTATCCATTACTACATTCTCCGTCCACGAACGGTTTTGCCAGGTCAGCACAGTGACGCCATTACTGATCTTCACCGTAGCCGTATAGTTGTACGAATGCCCTGCTGTCAGATACAAACCGGTGAGCAACATCTGATACTGAGTGGGGTTACCGTTCACCTTCAGGTTCAGCAACACACTGATAGAGTGAGAGCGTGCGTCTGTGGGCAATACGCCGGTATGTGCCACCAGGCTGTTATCGGCATTTGGGGTGGCCTGTGTGATACGTACCGATGCACTCTGATCCCCCACTTTCACAGGCAGCACATCTCCATTTACCCAGTCGAAGCTGGTCGTATTGTCCAGTGGCTGCTGAATACCGCTGATTTCGATTCCTTCGGCAAGCATCTCCAAGGTGTGCACCCCTTCACCCGCCCTGACAGTAAACTGCATCCGCGCTGTCTGGTTGATGATGGGGGGCAGATACAGTGTCTGGACATTGTTCAATGTACCCCCTTCATCAATTTTCGTAATGGTCACTGCCGTCATGGCAGTTTGCGTATACCGGTCGTCGGTCGCAAGCAGGTATTCTCCGTTACCGATATTGACAAACCCCTTTGAGTTTAAGGCCTTGGCAGGTGACAGGATTCTGAAGTAATAAGTACCCGCCTTCATATAAAGAGGAGTGCTGCTTGAAGATATTACCGCTCCGTTGTCGTCTACCTCACAGGGATAGAGCAGACTGCTGCCTGACGTACCGGCGTTACGTACCAGATAAGCTTTGGAATACTCCTCCAATAGATTCTTGGCATCATCATATACCACCAGGCGTATCGTACTCCCGTCTTCCAGCAGAAAAATCGGTCTATCTTTCAACGTTTCGCCATCCGGTGTCGCCCCACGGGTCTGGGCCGAAGGAGAAATTGAAGGATAATATCCACCGGCAACGGGATCAATCCGTACCCGATCCTCCATATCTTCTTCGGGAGAGCCAGCGGCACATGCCGTACAAAGCAGAGCCATGATTACATACGAGCAACTTTTATAAACGATCATTCTTTTCATACATCATACTATTTTATTGTGAAGTGACATCCCGCACACAACGAATGGAAATACCCGCAGCCCTTCCCATCTGATATAGCGCAAAATAGCGATGGTTGGCATTACCCGTATATTTAAAAGAAGCGCCATACATATAAACACCGATAGGGGTCGATGTCGCATATACTACCTCAGCACCGGCATTAAACAGTGCAGCTTCGGGAGGGTAAATATAACCGGAAACAGGAAGATTGATAAAGTCACTGGGATGCTCCCAATCATAATCCGTATGACAGGTATTTATATTCAGATCATCATCCTTACCACACGGAAACCTCGCTATTGTGACATAAGCACGATATCGCGTTCCATTAACATCCGTTACAGATTGATTGTCCCCAACCATATTCAAAGCCCACATCAGGCGGTAAGCTTGTGGAGTTCCCTGGTACTTAATGGCATAAATAATCCCATACGTACTCGTATTTACCCGCTTACAGACATAAACTGTTTTAGCTCCTGTTTCCGGATCATTCTGAGCGGTTTCTTTCCAAGCCGTCCCACTATGGCCGTTTATAAATGTCAAGTCGCCATATTTTTCTCCTATAGGCATAATTCCGTCAAAATCCGCCTTAGTAGGTACACGCCAGCCCGTCGGACAAGGGTCATTCTTTGTGTCGTTCCAATAAGTAGAGCTGGTGGCAGCCGTATTATCCCAATCTCCATCGACCCGAACATAATTAAATTTTTTACCAGCATCTCCCGGATGAAGTGCCAAGGTCGCCACCGCAGGCCGACTGACGGGAGCATCATTTTCATGTCCCACTACCTGTGGAAGAGGACTTGCTCCTCCAACCTTGTCAATCAGGCTTTTCGGCCTTTTCCGCTTCACTCCGTCACTTCCTGTATACTCTATTGTTTTAGGCAGATAATAAGGAATACTTCTTCCCATCTGATACACATATCCTCTGGCACCTTCCCACCCCTCAGCAGTTGTCATATCCGCGCTGGTCGCTCCCAAATTACGATCCATCCACATCAATCCGTTAAAAGTCAGGGGCTGCCCCATATACTGCGAATCGTCATTATGTTCGATCCAATCATACCGGCGGGGGATGATGGTAATAATCTGTACGTCGCTATTAGTAATCGTAATGGTAAGCGTATACTCGTAATTGGGCAGGAAGCGGAAAGGTTCCGTCACAGTCTTACCGTTTTCATCCTTCCGGACCTCTCCATCATCTCCGACAACCGGGACACGAATTTCATACGTATCCGTGCGGTCCGCACTGTTCGTCCCTTTCGTAGCTACTTTTATTTTAAGTCCCTCCGTGGTCCCGGAGAGAGTCGGGAATATCAGACATTCGGCAGCCGCACCGCCCGCCTGCCCATTCGTAGTTACCGGCAACACACTTTCCGTCACCGTTTGAGAGAACCCGCTACTGAGCAGCGTACGGTCACTTTTCCCTCCCGTATGGCTATATTCTCCGGTCGAGAGCAAGAGGCTGCCTTCACTGTAATCACTGACTGAGATCCCCTTCAGTTCGATACCCGCCAACACATCGACACCCGTCGAACCATTCTCCGTTTTTTGCTTCACCACCTCAAACTTCAGCTTAGCCAACGTATGCTTGAATGGTAAGGTAATCACTCCCGAATTGATGCCCGATTGCTTCGTCAGTACGGCACGACGCAAGTCGGGCAGCACTCCCCCTACATCTGCATGGATGCCGCAGGCCGGTACGCCATCTACTTCGGAGCCGCATACGGGCAAGGTCGTATTGCCGTATGTCAGCGCATAAAAGTCAAGGGTTCTGCCTTCAAAACGGTCCTCGTCGGCACCGGCACTCAGGTAGTCTATCTGATGGGTGCCGTCCGCAGCCACAGCCTCCGTGCCTTCCTGTCCATTCATTGTAGGAAGTTTCTTGTTCCACGCACCTCCCACAAGTCCGTACAGCCGGTATTTAGTGCCACCCGTAAAATGACTCACCGACACATCTCCCGCACGGGTGATGACCTGTTCTTCACTCGAGGAGAGTGTGAAACTGTCACCACCCTGCACGGGCATATGTTCCTCTTCGGGAGTGCAGCCGGTAATCAGCGCAGCAGTCACGGCTGCGGTTGAAAGAAAGAATCGTTTTATCGTTTTCATATATTCAGCTCTTTTTATTAAATTCACCATTCATCTATGGGCCCGGAGTCGGTTCCGGCACCACCACAGGGACAGTCATTTTTCCTCCGTCCTCCCACTCCTTCTCTTCGCCTTCCAGCGTGAAAGAGTCGATATCAAATTCGAGGGTCGTTTCATACGATTCTCCGCCTTTCAGCTGAGTTACCGGACTTCCAAACTGATCCATAAAGTTCAGGTTGCCATCCAAGATAGGAAAACTTGCGTTTCGCGCTCCGGTCGTAAAGTTTATATCCTTAGCCACATCCGCCGTCAGCGTGAGTCCCGGCGTACCACCTGTTCCAGTGAGATCGGTCAGCAAATCAGCCGGGCTGCAAGGTGTCAGATAAAACACGGCGACCTGCGTATCCTCCGTACTCAATATCTGTCCGGAATGATTAATAACCAAATCGGCGGCAGCCGGAGCCGCCAGATATTGTTTTGTCCCTGTATCCCATTTCAACCCTCCACACACCAATCTTGCAGGCACGGTCAACTTAAGGTTCTTGACATACAGCTTGCCGACCGTGTTGTCCGTACGCCTCGCCTTGAGCACGATACGTACGGCAGCGTGTGCAAACTCCAATGCCCGTCCGAAAGGCTGCTTCCTGCTACCCGTAACCCCATTCGGAGTCACCAGTACATCGGTCAGCCCTGCTCTCGAAGGCAACGAATAGGTAGTATGACTGTCCGCCGTAGTCATCGCAGAAGGACAAAGCCCCATCACCACCACCCGGGAGTTATCAGCCGGATAATCCGTTTCTGTATTATAGGGTGCATCGGCGTAATCACCGATCCCCCCTGCCGGAGTGGAGGTTTTATAAGGAGAGCCCAATGTCCCCGTACTGAAATCCGTCTCTTTCCAGAACAGCAGTAACGGAGTGCTTTCGCTGCCTGCCACCCCATCCGTACGGGTGAGGGCTACCTCCATGGGTATCTCCTGTTCGTACTCTCCTTCTCCGGATGCACACGAGGCAGACAGCAGACACAGGCAAAGCAGCAGGCATGCCCGGCAGAATCTACTCTTTTTTTCTTCTTTATTCATAGTTGTATACTTTCTTTCTCAGCTTTCACACAGAGTAACACAGAGTTCCACAGAGATGATTTTCTCTTCATATCTCATAAACAAGAGATTAAGACTCCGTAAGACTCTGTGGTGAATCGTATTTATTTTCCTTTCTACGTCGGCCTTACTATAATCTGATTACCGGAACTCGTCACCCAGTCCGTTACTTTCATCGTGGCACGCATCGGTTGCGGCAATGCCGCCGAAGGCAGGCTGAACCGGGTAATACGCAACAGATAATAACGGTTGCGCAAGATGCCCGAATCCGCACTGAAAGCAATCGTGCCGTCAGTAGAGGTAGCAGTACTGCCATCTATATAAGTGTAATAATAGCCGATTCCGCCTTCGTAAGCGGTAAAATCAGTACGTTTCAGGGTACCCGCACCGATGGCGGCCTTCATGCCCGCATAGCTGTAATAGTCACTCCCGTTGGTAAAGTAAGTGCCTGCCGCATGTGCTTCCGCATCGACAGGTGTCGTCGTTGCGGGCAAGTAAGTAGCGGCATCGGCGGGAGATGTCAGGGTTTGCGTGGTTCCGGCCCCGATAATAATCTGTTTGGGGACAAACTTCGCCGCTACCAGCAGATGGGTAGTCACCAGGCGGGGAATTTCCGCCTGAGTCGAATTAAGTGTTCCTGTCAGATCCAGTCCGCCCGCAAGAGAAGCGGTGGAAGTCGCAGTCGTGTTCTCCGGACAATACAGCCCACCGGTATAAGCACCGCTTTCCGGAGGAGTGGCTTTCGTCGCATTGAATTTGACCTCTTCATACGCTTCCGGAGCGATCCCTTCCGCCCATACACTGCCCAGAGTACGGTAAACGAATTGCTGTTCAGCCACATCGGGTGCCGATACATAATTGCCGCCATCATCTTTAACCACATACGGATCTACTTCATGATTAGGATCTTTCCCATCCGGGGACGCATTCAGATACACCTTCCGGTTGACTGTGTTGAGGGCATACCGCACATCCGACAAACGTATCCAGCCCGGATCGGCTGGCGGACGAGCCGCATTACCGGACATCCGTACGTACGCTCCTCCGTCGTCTGTATAGGTATCGCACACCAACAGTACTTTGGCCACCACCCGTTCCAGTGTGATAGGCGATGCCGTGAGATCCACGTTCACATCGGTGCCCGCACTGACCGTTACGGAAGTCCCGGCTTTTCCGGTCATGGCGATCCCCTCCGTCCCGCGGGCAAACTGCCGGATCACCTCGTCATACCCCGCCCCGGTGGCGGTATACAATCCCTTGCCTTCTGCCTGCCCGCAGATGGCATGCACCTGACCAGGCAACAGATTGGCCCCCACATAGACCTTCTTCTCTCCGGGAGTGGTCGGTATGCGCGCCTGATACACGTCCGCCGCGCTACTGGTCGTGCCATACACCACTTCGTACTGCACATCATTCCAATCCTCCTTTCCACTCCCGTCGACCGACACCAGGAAAACGGCAACAGAAGAGATCTTCTCCTCCACCGTCGCATCCGCCCGTACCGCCGCCCGGGTAGTCTCCCCCACTACCCGTACCGAGAGCCGGACACACGCCGTCACCCGGTCCGCCCCTGCCGGAGGGGCAGGCATGCCGGCATCATCGGAGCATCCGCATGCCCACAGGCAGAGCAGAAACCGAAAGAATATGATCCATATGCTGCCTTTACAGTTGTGCATCGTTCAGTCTGATAATCCATCCGTTAATGTTCAGCGCCTCCAGCTTTCCCATCGGGGTAAGGTAGAAAATCACGTTGAACCGATCTTCGTAATCAAGGTAATCCTGGTCGCTGAGCTCCACACCGTTGCTCTCTTCAAACAGGGGGCGCGTCATCAGCAGATAACGCGTCAGGTCGACATCCACTACTTTCTGCCCCGAAGTGCGGTCCGTCACCACCAGACGGGCCTCCTGATCCGCCAGTAAGCGCAGTGTGTTCAAGCGGGCACGCGCCAGGCTGACTTCCCCCGTACGGGTGGCGGCCGGTTCCGTTTCGGAAGCGGACTCGGTATGATAGGCGGCATAAGTCACCCGGTCGCCCGTCATCACTTCGTTGTCAGCATTCATCCGGCCGTTATCCGCCAACAGCGTAAAGTCGTAATCATCGGCGTCCAGCCCCTGCCCCGACGTATCGTGCAAGGTAATGACGAACCGGTTACTGTCCTTCAACATCGGCACACTGACCGATGTCAGTTCCGAAGGCTGTATCCGGCTCAACCGGAGATGACCGTACCACAAGTGCCCCAATTCGTCATCCTGACGTCCGTCTCCGTTACGTTCCAACCGGAGGGTCAGCTCGTCACGGGTCGAACTGCCCGGTGTGAGTTGCGGCATCCGGTAATGCCGGTTGTCCCCTCCCCCCCAGAACACCAGTTCGTAAACGTCTCCGTCTTTATATTCCAGCGGCAGGGTAATGATATAATCGTTTTCAGTCAGCGATTGCCTGTTCTCTGTGTGCAGGCAGACAAACTGTCCCTGTGCGTCGAACACGTAAAGGGACAGCGTGTCGATCTCGTCGGTGATGACGCCTGTCCCGCTGTCGGGCTGTATCTGTGCATGCAATGCAGGCTGAAGACGAATACGGAAACCACTGGGACAGTCGCTACGGTCATCCCCGGTCCACGAGCAGGCAGATAAGCCCGCCAACAACGAAAGCCACAAGAACGGCAGAAACCAACTGCCGGAATGGGAAAAACAGAAAGTCTGAAACTTATCGGACATGGTTGGGAAAATTTTATGATTGAACGGGTGTTTCACCACAGAGTAACACAGAGTTCCACAGAGATCTTTTTCTCTTAAGATATCCTGATAAGCGAGAACTTAAAACTCTGTGAGACTCAGTGTTACTCCGTGGTGAAAACCCATCTCAAAGCAATTACTTTTTTAGAGAAAACAGTGGGTTAACGGCCCAATACGGCACTATTCGTACGCACTACCCAAGGTTTGATACTTAACTTCACATTCAGCAATACGGTAGTCGGATCATCGGTTTCGGTATCGGTAATGATATTTTCGGTTACACCGTCTTTGCCGACACCTTGAATACCGGTAACGGTTACTTGATAGACATTGTTGCGGACAATGCCGAACTCCATCACATCTTCTGCTGTATCTGCCGAGGGGAGATGTTTGATCCAATACGGATAATAACAAATGAACTTGCCATCGGTATTTCCTTTCAGGAAACACTGGACGTCGTTCTTTTTCAGGTCGGTAAGGGCACCGCTGGCCGAACTGGAAGTAGTTCCGTCTGCCAACAATACGCCGGCCGCTTTCAGCGCTTCAATATTTTTGTAGAAGATGCCGGAATGGTAGAAGATCTCACCAATCGAACCAATTGTATTAGTTTCTTCCACACCATCGCCCGAAGACTTTTTTTGCATCATTTTACTCGGAGCAATCTCTGCTTTAAATACGATGCCGGTTGTATATCCGTTCTTCTGTTTATCCTTCAGCATCGTGTTTTCATAGCAGTAAGCGGCGACTTTAGTTTCCACCGCCCCGGAAGAGTAGCCCGGCATTTCCGTATAAAGTCCGGAAAAAGAGCTGAAAGACGACAAGCCAAATGCGCTTGATCCTTGCAGATACCAGTCGCCATAGCTATTGGCTAAAGCAGGTGTGGAAGTATAAGTTTTATCATACGTCTTTGGATCTGTCACATACGGCAATGTAGTGCTTGAGGTACCATAATTTGCCTCAGTCAAAGGATTCGTTGCAGAGCTTCCTTTATCCACATGACGGAAATAATATCCCTCTTTCCGTGCGTTGACTACATAATAGTTTTTTAGGGTGATATCCGTAATATTGTTGATCTGAGCTACTGTGGTAGAAAACGAAGTATATTTATTAGCAGTAGCAGCAGAAGACACACTGGTTCCTCCCGCAGTCACCGTAATCTTTCCCATCACACGCTCCACTGTTGCCGCAATGGTCTGCTCCGGGTCTTTGGTTATCTCCTGGGCAATATAAGGAAGAGTATTCGAGTTATTACTGTTGGGAGAACGGCTCGCCATTACCAGTCCGTCACTCGGTACAGCAACTATCACGCTCGTAGCGTCAGCCGTTGTCTTTGCGAGAAAATCAGCTTCGGTCAGAGTTCCCTTGTCACTGTCACCCACCCCATTGACCGTACCGTTCACCACTATATAAATACGATAGTCTCCCGGGGTCAGGGCTGTTTTCTTACTGGTCCATACAATGGTCTTCTGGTCGGTAGTAGTAGTGGTGGTTTGCGTAAACTGGCTGATGGAAATAATCTCTGTCAATATAGCAGTACCAAAGCTACTCGATGCTCCTCCCGGAAACAGATACAGATTGGCCTTCGTCACTTTGTATTCATCCGTTAAACCGATATCCATATTCGTATCGTCAGTATCCGCCGTCGGATCGGAGGCCCTTGTCTCCGCCACACCATTCGGTACGGCAATGGTCACTGTGGTATAAGCTCTCGCTTCTTCCGGATTCTCTCCGCCCGAAGCGTCCGTATCGTCGGAACAGGCGGCCCAGGTTGTCAGCAATAAAGCAGCCAACCCCATCATACTCATGTACTTTAGTTTTTTCATTTCTTTTTTACGTTATGTGATACATTTATTGCGTTATACCGATGGTAGCGGCCCGTCGTTCCGCATTCATCTTTTTAAGGTTTTCTTCCGCTTCCCGGTTTCCGGCTTTCACCGCTCTATGCAGCCATAGCCCGGCTTCCTTGTCGTCTCCGCACAACAGATGGCAGACTCCCCGTACATTCCACGAGCGTTCGTCCGCCTCCACCGTCTTCAGCAACCGGAATGCCTCTTCATACTTCCGCCCCCGAATGGCTTCTATCGCACGGTTCACCGTATCCGCCACGCTGTCAGGGCGGTTGGCATACTGCACACGGATGTAGCAGGCATCGCGCAACTGCGGATAGAGCACATCCAGCACCGAACGATACGGACGCCCGCCCGCCAAGGCTTTCAGCCTGTCATTCCGCTCTTCCTCCGGATGGCTGCGGAGAATAGCGAGCACTTCCTCCTTATATGTCATGTCACTCCCATTCACCAGTTCGGCCAGCCTGTCCCAGTCTACTCCTCCGGCATTCAGTTCAAACAACGATACAGGCAGGTTCATGCGCACCGAGAGAGCATGCCGCAGAGCTTCGGCACGTTTCGCCGATAATTTCCGGTTCAGTTCCGTCGTGCCCTCGGGCGAAGCATATCCGCTGATCGAGATACCTTGCAGGAATGCGCAACTGTCCGCACGCAGCAACCCGATGGCTTCCGTTATCCGGTGCAGGTTTCCGGCATTGGCGGAATACAGCGTATCCACCACTGCCGATGCCGCACGGAAGCGAATACCGATGCCGCTTTCATGCAGGGGGCGGCTGCCTGCCTCGCACAGGAACGGATAGTCATCCGCATGTTCCGCCACCGTCCGGCTCACCCTCGGAGTGAGCTCACTAACCGACGGACGATAGGGCAAAGCCACCGGAAAAGCGCCGGAGGAGACGATGCTTCCCACTGTCTGTACCCGGCAGCAACCTTCCCGGTCGATGTCGAGCCGCAGGTTCAAGCCATTCTCCATCCACGGGGCATAGCGCAACGTATCGGTATACAAGAAGGTGTCTCCATTGCGGGCGGTCCACCGATGATTGACGTCACGGTCCGGAAGGCCGGCCAATAGGCGCCGCTGATTTTCCTCGCGCGCCATGATGCGTCCCGTCACCACAAACGGGCCAAGCAACACACTATCCGAGGCGTTGCCCAGACAAGGGGTAATCACCCAGCGGTGACGGGCACGCACTGCACGGGGGGCTATCTTTACGGCAAACGAGACATATACCTGTCCACCCGCACGCTGCATTCGGACGGCGGTAAGGGCTACTCTTCCGGACGGATCTGCCGCACGGACAGACAGCGCACCGAAGCACAGCGCAAAGAGCGTCAGGAAGCAGACTGCCGGCGGCATCTTCCGAAAGCACATTCTTAAACGGGTCGATCGTATCTTCTCTTTCATAAGACTTTTTATTTTAACATATAAATCAGACTGATGCCTGCACGGGTCGGCGCCAGAAAATTTTTCTTGTTCGCTCCCCGATATTCACCACAGACCGGACAATTAAAACGTTTGTATTGGGCATGCACCCACCCTGCACCTATGGCAGCCTCCAGATTCCAGCGTTTGCCGAGCACCCACGAGTAACCGTATGAAACCCCCGCCATCAGCGCCCACCCCTCGTAGCGGTAAGAAGCCGAACGGGAAACAAAAGGAAGATGCACCCGGCTCAGGTTGTATTCTCCCCCACCGGCATGCACACCCAGAAAGTGTCCGTAGAATGACTGACAAAGCCAATAGCGTGCCTCACCCTGCGTCATCCAGAATTTCCACTTCCGGTTGTCCGCAAAGTTCCACGGACAGGCGCTTCCCGCAACATCGAGTGTCCAGCGGGAGGCAAACGCCCACTCGGCAGCAAGCGAAGGTGCCGTCGCTGCATCGTGCAGCAAATTGGTTTTAACCGCTGCCCGTTGCGCCAGTACATTGCCCGAAACAAGCAAAAGCAATATGAATAGTTGTTTTTTCATTCTGTTAGTTTATCTGAAACATATCCGCCAATCCGCCTATAAATCTGTCAGAGGTATCTCCGACAGATAGGCACGGGTCATCTGGTTGACAATGCCCAGCTTATGGGCGGCATAATGATAACGTGCATACATTTTCTCACAATCCGGTTGATTACAGTTCAGATGCTGGTCCACGGCTTCCATCAAATCGAGCAGGGAGATACGGAAAAGAGGGCGGGTCAGTTCATAGGTTTTCGGAATGCCACTGCCGGATTGGTCTGTCCTGACACGTATCAACCCCGCGGATTCCAGTTGACCCAGGAGTTCGTCAAGAGGCTTACAACCACATTCCAAATCCTGGAGATTTCCTGTTTCGTGAGAGGAAATATGACGTAAGACAGATATGGCTGTCAAAGTTAACGGCGTAAGCATAAGCTATTTTGTTTTGTTGTGTGATCAACCGTTACTTTGTAGGTAACGACATTTAACAGATAGCGAATACAGAAAGCGTTCTGAACCCAATAATATGAATTAAATAATAAAAGACATCCGATGATGGCAATAAAATGTTCGTCCGCGTTAAATTACACCAACGTGGATAACCCTTTTTATTGCTTTTTTAAGAGAAAATAGGGAAAACTAATGCTAAGCATGCATCTTTTTTAAAATTAATTATCTTTTTATTGAGAAACTTGCCTTTTTATTTGTTTGTGTGAAAAATAATATCCAATTTTGCAGCAATTATTCATTGCCGTTACCTACAAAGTAACAGACTATTTATATCCCTGTATATAAGTGTAATACATTCAAATCATTTTATCTTTAAACTGCATTCAGCACATAGTTGAGTATCTTCCTGTTTGTCCGATCTACTTCCCTATCCCCGAAAGGTTTCAGGTAAGTTTCCGTAACTTTTACCGAAGAGTGTCCCAGTCCACGGCTGATCACTCCCACGGGCGTCTCCTGATGAAAGGCAATCGTGGCCCACGTGTGGCGCGCGGTGTATGAACTGAGCCTGCCGCCCAATCTCAAATCCACCGACACCCGTTCCAACCGGCGGTTCAGGTTACGCAACGCATATTGGTACTCCTGATAAGGAGTCAATGCCTTCTTTGTATGCCGCTTTCGGGTGCGGGGCTGCCCCAAAATAGGCAACAGATAACTCGGATGGCAGTTCTCAACCATCCTCCTATTGATAATTTCCATCGCCTCACGGGGCACGCTAATGCTGACCTCCTGCCCCGTTTTATGCCGGCAGTAGGTCAACACCCCCTTATCAAGATTGCTCCTGCGCAAGTGTGCCAGATCGACAAACGGGATGCCCCGCAGCATAAACATCAGCACAAACCAGTCCACAGCCTTCGCCGAGGCCGATTCATCCGGACACCCCGACATGCGGATCATACGCCCCACCGTGCGGGCATCCACGGCACGCTTCACGTCGGAGCGCGTACCGGTGTATACCTTGTCGAAAAGCCCGGTCACATATCCCGGACGCCCCTTCATCCCCCGGTTGTAGCCCGCACGCAGGGCACGCATATAAGTCGATACCGTGTTCCAGCTCAACCGCTTGGCCAGCAGCCAATGTTCATACTTGCCCAGAAACACCGGAGTCACCTCTTCAAATCCGATCTCCTCTTTTCCTGCACTCTCCCTGAGCGTACGCAGCATATTATGGTAGATACGCCGGGCCGGTTCACGTCCCTCTTCACGGAGCCTTTCAATCTCCGAAATCATAAATACTGTTAATGTTTCATTCATCTTATTCCTTGTTTTTAGTTTACAAATCTTCTTTAAATATAAATTGTGTAAATAGTCGGATAACCGAATCTATATCTTTACAAAAAACATCTAAAGAGACTTTGCAGAACAATCCCCGGGACGATATGCTATACTCTTTTTGTATATCTTTGCCGATCCTAACGTCATTTTAACAAACATTGGCATCCAGCCATCCCATGCAAACCTCAAAGTAAGATGAAAAAGAGCATTCAAGACCTGAAAGAGTCACTAAGAAAGAAGGAAGAGAAACAACAAAGACTGCACGAACAAGAAGAAACGGTAAAAAAAGACATCCGTGTGCTGCGGTACCTGATAGCCAAGGAGGAAGAGGCTGCCTCACCACAAGCCCCCCGGAAACGAAAAATCCCCCAAAAGCAGATAAACGACTTTTTTACCCGGATCTCCATGTTTTACGAAGATCTGCAAAGGCGCCTGAACCTGCGCATCACTTATCGCTGCTTCTGCCGCTGGCTCTGCACCCGCTACGAGTTCGAATCACGCTATCACGACCGCCACAAACTGTCGCCTTGCACGATACTGGGGTATTTTAAGAGAGAAAGAGGAGGATGAAAGCCGTATACATAGAGACTAAACTAAAAACACTCTCTATGATTTATCCAGGATGAAAGATGCACACAGATTACTCTGCCATCCGACTTGCCGAAATCACCAGCGAGCACGAAGACTCTCCCAGAGCTATTGTGCTTCGTCACGGATCCATCGTCTCGCACATAGCATCCATCCTGACTGCTTTGTGTCAGTGTGTATGTTTCCTTGAAGAGGAATCATAAGAACGCATCATTCTCCTATCACCCACTCTCCAATATTCCGTTCCTCCTTCTCGAAGGCTACACCCACCTTCACTACTTTCCGTCCGTCCGCCTGATAGGGCAGCAGATATCCCTTTTCATCAATCTGCCTCAAGGCAGCCTCGGCACTGTCGTTCAGCTTGAACTCAAACACGTAGATGTAATCCGGTGTCTTCACCACCGCATCGGCACGCCCCCGGGCACTCCGGACCTCCGTCTCCGTAAACTGCCCCATAAGCTGGAAGACGAGGTAGAACACCGTTTGATAATGCCGCTCCGTGCGGTCGTTCAGGTCGTAGGGGATACCGGCAAAGAAGCAGCGCAGGCGCGTGAGGAAAGCGTCCACATCACCGCTCTCCAACTCGCGGATGAACTTGCCGATATAGAACGAGGTGTCTGTCTGGGCTATAGGAGTGTAGAAGGGACTGACGAAGTTGAGGAAACCATATTTCACCTCCTCGTTGGGGAACCCCAGCGTGTACATCCGGAAGCGCTCGTCGTAGTCCTTAATCGTCAGATATCCACTTTGATAAATCATGGGTATCGGATTGTTTATATCCGCGCGGTCGTCGCTCAGCGAAGCCTCATTCACCTCAATACCCTCCATCTCCCTCAAGTCGAAATCGGTCTTCTGCAGCATCTCCACCAGGAAGGTGGGCGTGCCGCTGGCAAACCAGTAATTGCCATACGAACGCTTCTGCAAGGCACTCAACACGCTGAAGGGATTGTACATGGAGGTGAATTCCTCGTCTTTGGTGAACCGGTATCCGTCATATTGGCGAGTCAGCCGGTCCATCACCTGCCGGCAGGTCGCATTACTTTTCACTGCCAGGGCTTCCAATTCTGGAGAGAAGGTAGCTTCTATCTCCGCACGGGTCATGCCGCAAAGGGTGTTATAGTCGAGGTCGAAACTGATATCGTTCAGTTGGTTCAGATTACTGAAAATACCCATTTGCGCGAACTTGGTCACTCCGGTGATGAAAACGAACTGCAACCAGGGGTCGGCATCTTTGAGCACAGTATAGAAAGCGGTCAGCGTCTCCCTGAAGTCGTGTTGCAACTCCTGACTGTCGAACGAACGCAGCAAGGGTTTGTCATATTCGTCGATAAGCACCACCACGCGGCGCCCCGTCTGTTCGCAGGCGCGCCGGATGACGGTCATGAAACGTCCGGAGTGCGTAATACCTTCCCCTCCCGTCCGGTATAACTCTTCCCACTGCCGCAACTGCCGCTCAAGTATATCGATCAGCCCCTCACGACTGTCATACTTCTCCGCATTGAGGCTGAGATGCAGCACGGGATATTGTAGCCACTCTTTTTCCAATTTCTCGATAGCCAATCCGCGGAAGAGTTCCTTCTTACCTTGAAAGTACGCCTCGAAAGAAGAAAGCAACAGGCTTTTGCCAAAGCGGCGGGGACGGCTCAGGAAACAGGGATTGCCTGCTTGAGCCAGCCGATAAATCAATGCGGTCTTATCTACATAAAGGAAATTTTCGGAGCGCAGTTTCTCAAAACTCTGTATCCCTATCGGGAGTTTTCTAAGCGGGGCATTGATCGGTGTATCCATGGGGCATTGAAGTTAGTCTTTTGCAAATGTACACAATTATTTTTTAGATTCTCACACTTGGTTACAAAATGTAAGGGATGCAACAATTGGCACTCTTCTTTATTTTTCTTATACTCGTAAATACAAAGATAACATTTTCTTCTGTATTTTGCGTGTTGTACTACCAAAGATACCACCCGGATCTAAATACCTATTATCAGTAAAAGGCCAAGTACCACTTCGGTGACGATGACAGGCCGGGGCCCAAACGGCAACATACATGGACTTCGAAATTCGTGGTAAATTCCGGAGAATGCCCGGTGCGGCGGATCGGGTTCAAAAACTGTTCGCCGACCGCAAATTCGACTGATATATTTTATATATCTTTTGTTTATTATTTATTTATGTGCAGGTCTGCATGTTGGCGGCCTCGAATTTCGCTCGCACAGAAAGCTGAGCAACAGCGTATTACGAATACTAAAGCATGTTGGTATCCATGTTGGTGATTCAGAGGCTCCGAATGACGGAAACAGAGGGTCCGGAAGAGTCCGGACGAGGCTCGGTTTCACCCCGGCAGAGCGTGCATTGCCTTGCAGTGGACACTGTGACTTTTTGCGCCGTAATGCGGCACTCTGCATCACTTTCTTGCATCGCTGCCTTTCCATGCTTAACTTTGTCATACCGTTCGGGAAAGAACGGTACACTTAATAACCTGTAATATGAAATACTATGAATACATCGACTGAACCTATTCCGGAAAAAAACATAGATCTTGAATCCCCAACCCATAAATACGTGCTTCAGTCACCACAGGGACCTGACAAAGAGAGGATGTTTCATAACTCACCACAGATTACACTGATTTACACAAAATAATTTTTAATCTATTGATAACCAATACTATCTATCTGCGTAATCTATGGTAAATACGAGTTTTAACACATCCCCCATGAATAGAGGGGAAGACGGAATAAGACGAAGAAGACGGAATTTACAAGTTCTCTATCTCTCCAGCGGACAATCCTGTCACCTGGCAGATGGTTTCGACCGGCAGGTTCAATGCCTTCATCCTTCGGGCATTCGCCTGCTTCTCTTCCATACGACCTTCGGCAAGCCCCTCCTGGCGACCTTCGGCAAGACCTTCCTGGCGGCCCTCCATAGCTGCCGTACTCAATACATCATTCTGAATCATAATCGCATTGATATGTTCATCATAAGCCAATTGTTCTGCCTTATTCATGTTATAATAGACAAGTTTACGACGGGCTTCCTCCAGTCCCGGAGCCTTGGTGTCGGGATGGATCACACCTGTCTTGAGATATTCAATCCACTCCTCAAGGGGCGTGACAGCCACTTTGTTGAACTCGTTCACACGAATAAGGAAATACTCAGGAAAGATCTCGGCAGGCAATTTACGGACGATGGCGTTCTTCTCTTTGGTGCTCACCTCCAGAAGGTCGCCCGTGTGGACACCCACGAAAGAGTTCTGACCGTGGTAAAGGTAATCAGTACCACGACCGATATCAAAGTAGAGGATACTGATGGAATACACCTTCTTAACCTCAGAGTAGAGCTGACCCAACTCGATATGCTCCGTGATCGCCTTGGCAACACCGAAAAGAATACGTTCCAGATAATAAATCTCACGGGTATTCTGAACCTCCACAATGATGATCTCGTCTTTGCTGTTACGCGCCTTTATGTCGACACGGTTGAATTTATCCGTTTCATTCAACTGATTGCCTTCACTCTCCAGAATCTCGACGATACGGATGGGCTCACCCAGCAAAACGGTGAGAAAACCCTCCAACACACCGAAATTGGCCTTGTTACGCAACAGGCGTTTCACCGCCCAATCAAAACGAATATACCTGTCTTTCTGTTCCATCATATACGAATAATATCTATCCTACAAATATAAGTTTTAAAAAAGAACTATCCAAGCATACGGCGGAAGAAATAAGATGAACCGCCTTTAAACCATAAACGATGAACAGGCCACGCTGCATCGCATAGCTTGTTCATCGTTTACTGTCCATCGTTCAGACTTGCGTCGGCCGGAACTTATCTCTGACCGAGCTGAGAATCGATAAAGAAGATACCGGCATCACCGGCTCTCTTAATCTTATCGACAATCCCTTGAGCGGTGGCTTCTTCTTCTACTTGTTCGCGAACGAATCCCCAAAGGAAATCCTGAGTCGCTTTATCTTTTTCGGCTGCGGCAATGTCAACCAAGGCATCTACCAGTTTAGAAACATGGCGTTCGTGCTCAAAGACGTGCTCAAACACTTCAAGAGGAGTACCCCAACCGGTGGGAACAACGTCAATCTTATCTACTTTGGCTATACCGCCGCGTTTGATAATATAATCGGCCATGGCATAAGCATGCCCCATCTCTTCCTGAGATTGCTTCTTCATCCAGTGTGCAAAACCGCTGAAACCTTCTCTTTCAAAATAGAAAGACATAGACAAATACAGATTAGAAGACCACATCTCGGCTGAAATCTGCTCGTTAATTGCATTCTGTAATTTTTCTGAAATCATGATCGTATTCATTTTAGGTTATTAAAATCACTACAAAAATAACAATTTTAAAAGAAAGGTTGTTCGGAGAAAGTGAAAAAAGAAGAGAAATCTTCCTTAAATCATCCGGACTACCGGACAGCCGGCCTATGACAGCATTACACCAACTCCTCTGAGATGTACCCTTTCGGCAGTTCACGGCAGTTATAGCCTGAAGCCATAATCTCGCCATAAGCACCGGCAGAACGCAGGGCTATCAGATCGCCACGCTTCACCTTATTCAGATCGACAGCCTTGCCGAATACATCGGACGACTCACAGATGGGGCCCACCACGTCATAAGTTTCGACCACAGGATCTTCGGAAGTAAGGTTCTCCATCTTGTGATGTGCCTGATAGAGGGCAGGACGAATCAAATCGGTCATGCCCGCATCGAGGATGGCAAATTGCTTGTTGGTACCTTGCTTGACATAAAGTACTTTTGAAATCAGCGAACCGCATTGTCCCGTGATGGCACGTCCCAGCTCAAAATGCAAAGTCTGATGCGGACGAAGCTTCAGGTGCTCGTCGTATGTACGGAAATAGTCGGCAAAATCCGGAATAGGCTGACGGTTGGGGTGATCATAATCGATGCCCAGCCCACCGCCTACGTTGATATGCTCCACAAGGATGTGACGGGCTTCGAGCTTATCCTGCAATTCGTTGACACGGTTGCATAGCGCTATGAAATCGCCCATATCGAGAATCTGAGAACCGATGTGGAAATGAAGACCGATGAACTTCACATGCTTCAGCTCCAAAGCCACGTCGATCACCTTATCCATATCGTGCATGCTGATACCGAATTTGTTTTCGGCCAATCCGGTAGTGATATTGGCATGGGTATGCGCACCTACATTGGGATTGATGCGGAAAGCTACATTGGCAACTTTACCTTTGGCGGCAGCCAGCTCGTTGATGACTTCCAACTCAGGCACCGACTCGACATTGAAACAGAAAATATCGTAATCGAGTCCCAGGTCGATTTCCCAATCAGCCTTACCGACTCCGGCAAAAACGATCTTCCCGGCAGGGAAACCGGCCTTGATGGCAGCGCGGATTTCACCTCCGCTGACACAATCGGCACCCAGTCCACTTTCGCGGATGATGGTCAGTACCTTAGGATTGGCATTGGCCTTGACGGCATAGTGTACACTGAAATTGTCGTAACGTGCCACCTCACGGTTGACGCACGCCAGCGTGTCGCGAAGCACTTTCGTATCATAATAATAGAAAGGAGTCGGCAACTCGCGAAATTTATGAATGGGGAATACAGTTTTCATTTTGAAAAGTTACTAATCAGTTTTGAGTTTGATCTACCACAGAGTCACACAGAGTCTCACAGGGAAAGTTTTTTCTCTTCATCATCCTATTATATTATCAAAAGATTAAAACTCTGTGAGACTCTGTGTCACTCTGTGGTGAACCTAATTCGGTTTCTATTTGCCGTTGAACAACATGTCGCTGAGCGACTGTAAAGCCACCTTCTTGTCGCACTCACGAATCAGGAAGGAGATATTATAGTTGCTACCGCCAAACGAAATCATACGCACGGGGATGTCACGCATGGCATCGAGCGCTTTGGCTTCGAAACCTACATTCTCCCATTCCAAGTCACCCACGACACAGATGATACACATATCCTTGTCGACGGTAACGGTTCCGTACTTCTTCAGGTCATCCAGGATCTCGTTGAGATGCTTGGTGTTATCGACAGATACGGAAACTCCTACCTCAGATGTACAGATCATATCGATGGAAGTCTGGTAGCTCTCGAAGATTTCGAATACCTTGCGGAGGAAACCGTGTGCCAGCAACATGCGGCTCGATTTAATCTTAATGGCAGTAATATTACCCTTGGCAGCAACAGCCTTGATCTTGCCCTTTTCGGTATCATTGGAAATCAATGTACCCGGGGCATGCGGATCCATCGTGTTCAGCAGGCGAACCGGTATGTTGGCATACTTAGCCGGCTGGATACAAGTCGGGTGTAGAATCTTGGCACCGAAATAAGCCAACTCGGCAGCCTCTTCAAAGTGCAGCTGACGCACCGGGGCCGTTTTGTCGACAATGCGCGGGTCGTTATTGTGCATACCGTCGATATCCGTCCAGATCTGAATTTCGGAAGCGTGAATGGCAGCACCGACCAATGAAGCGGTATAGTCGCTTCCGCCACGCTGCAAGTTATCAATCTCGCCATAAGCATTGCGGCAGATGAATCCCTGAGTGATATAAATTTCAGCATCCGGATAGAGATCCAATTGTGCCTGAAGTTTATCCTTAATATAAACAGGATCGGGTTCCGCATTCTTATCAGTACGCATATATTCCAAAGCCGGAAGCAACACGGACTTCACACCGCACTCCTGCAAGTAGTAGTTGACCATAGCGGTGGAGATCAGCTCGCCCTGTGCCAGCACCACTTTCTCTTCGAACAATGTAAAGAGGTCTTTGGTGTATGAACGGATGTAGTCGAAATGAGATTTTATGACCTCCAGGCCTTTCTGTTTATACTCCTCAGTAGCGTAAAGTTCGTCAACATGCTGTTTATATTTAGCCTCCAGCTTATTGATAATCTCGTTGGCACCTTCCGGATTCTTCTTGTACAGATAGTCGGAAATCTCCACCAATGTGTTTGTTGTGCCCGACATAGCCGAGAGGACAACAATCTTTCTTTCACCATCGGTAATCAATTTGGCCACTTCCTTCATCCGCTGTGCAGAACCTACGGAAGTTCCTCCAAACTTTAAAACTTTCATTTTCGTTACTGTGTTAAAATTAGTATGTATATTAATTATTTTCTTTCTTCACAAATTCGTCCGTCACATTGACAATGCGATGTTCGGCGCACCGGTATACCTGTCCGGGATATTCGGCTACCAACTGGAGGTTGTGAGTGGTCATCACTACCAGCGATCCGGCCTGACAGATGTTATGCAACAACTCTACAATGGCTTTTCCGGTCTCTACATCGAGGTTTCCGGTAGGTTCGTCCGCCAGGATAATCTCCGGAGAGTTGAGCATCGCACGCGCTATCACGATGCGCTGCTGCTCACCGCCCGAAAGCTCGTTTGGCAGTTTATAGCCCTTGTTCTCCATCCCGACAAGGTTGAGTACTTCGGCTATGCGTTCCTTGATTTCCTGTTTATTCTTCCATCCGGTGGCACGAAGCACAAACTCCAGATTATCGTTCACCGTACGATCGGTGAGCAGTTGGAAATCCTGAAAAACAATGCCCAGCTTGCGCCGCAACTGCGGAATGTGCTTGCGCTTGATGGATGTCATCCGATAACCGAGCACTTCGGCCTCACCGGCAGTCACATCGAGCTCGCCATAGAGGGTTTTGAGCAGGCTGGTCTTGCCGGAGCCCACTTTACCCACCAAATAAACGAACTCCCCCTTGTGCAGTTGCAAATTAACTTCGCTCAGCACACAGAGTTCCTGCTGATGTATCTCTACATCGGTATAGTGAATCAGTGTTTCGTCCATGAGTCGCTATGTCTTATCTGCAATTCGCGTGCCAGATCTTCGATGCGGTATCCTTTAGAGGTCAGCAATACAATCAGGTGGTAAATCAGGTCGGAACCTTCGTATATCAAACGGTCATCTGTACCGTTGGTAGCCTCGATCACTGTTTCCACCGCCTCTTCGCCTACTTTCTGCGCTATCTTGTTGATGCCGGACTGAAACAAGCTGGTGGTATACGACTTCTCGGGCATCTCTTCGTGACGTCTGTCGATGAAGTCCTGCAACAGTTTGAGGAACATGACCGGCTCTTCGTTCTTCTCGCCCCAGCAAGTATCGGTGCCGGTATGGCATACCGGGCCGACAGGATTTACCTGAATCAACAACGTGTCTTTGTCGCAATCTTCTTTAATAGAAACAACATTCAGGAAATTACCACTCTCTTCGCCTTTGGTCCACAAACGGTTCTTGGTACGGCTGAAAAAGGTTACTTTCCCGGTTTCAACAGTCTTCTCGTAAGCCTCTTTATTCATGAAGCCAAGCATCAGCACCTTGCGGGTGTCGTTGTCTTGTATGATGGCCGGAACGAGTCCGTTCATTTTATCAAAATCTAAATCCATGGTTCTTATTTATTATATTTTTGAGTTTGATTCACCACAAAGTAACATGGAGTCTCACAGCGTTTTAATCTCTTGTTTATAAGATATTAAGAGAAAACCATCTCTGTGGAACCCTGTGCTACTCTGTGGTGAGTCTGATTCGTTTCTATTCTTTCTTTAATCTTCAGGCTAAGATTTGCTTACGCTTTCTACCTGACGGTAATTCCCTGGCCGCAAAGATACGATTTTAATTCGGGAATTTTAATTTCTCCGAAGTGAAAAACACTGGCTGCCAGTGCGGCATCCGCTTTACCGAGCGTAAAAGCATCACGGAAGTGCTCCATTTGTCCGGCCCCACCCGATGCAATAACGGGAATGGAGAGTTGAGAAGCCAACTCGGCCAGGGCTTCATTGGCATATCCGGTCTTCACACCATCGTGATTCATACTGGTGAACAACACTTCGCCGGCTCCACGCTCCTGAGCTTCTTTGGTCCATGCCGTCAATTCCTTGTCGGTTTCGATACGTCCGCCATTGAGATAGCACTTCCACCCGTTCTCAGTCTGCTTGGCATCTACCGCAAGCACACATACCTGCGACCCGAAATGCTTGGCAATATCATCGATCAACTGCGGATGACGGATAGCGGAAGAGTTGATGGAAATCTTGTCGGCACCGGCATTGAGCAGGCGGTCCACATCACTCAACTCGTTGATCCCCCCCCCGACAGTAAACGGAATACTGATATTGGCAGCTATCCGCCGAACAAGCTCGGCAAAAGTTTTGCGACCTTCGTGGCTGGCCGTAATGTCGAGAAAAACCAACTCGTCTGCCCCCTGCTCGCTATAAGCACGTCCCAACTCCACCGGATCACCGGCTTGGCGCAAGTTTACGAAATTCGTCCCCTTTACGGTCTGACCGTCTTTGATATCAAGACAAGGTATGATTCTTTTTGCTAACACAACTATATATTTACGATTTTACGTTTGACAAATGATTCACTACAAAGCACACACCGGACTTTCGACAGGCATAAACACAACTCTGCCCCGCTATGCTGCCGTTAAAGAAATGCCTGAAGCTCTTTCAAAGTAATACGTCCTTCATAAAGGGCTTTACCGAAAATAACGGCAGGTACCCCGGCTTCGTGCAACGCTTCAATATCGGCTATACTGCTCACACCGCCACTGGCTATCAGATAAAGAGTGGGATGCTCTGCCAGAATCTCTTTATATAAATCCAAAGATGGCCCCGCCAGCATGCCGTCACAACTGATGTCGGTACAGATCACTTTCTCAATTCCTTTCTGGGTATAATCCTTCAAGAAAGGGAAAAGTTCACAAGTACTTTCGTCTTTCCATCCATTGACAGCTATTCTACGATCTTTAACATCGGCTCCCAAAATGATTTTCCCACTGCCATAACGGTCGATCCAACGGCAAAACAGGTCAGGGTTCCTGACGGCAATACTACCGCCGGTCACCATCTGCGCACCATTCTCAAAAGCAATTATCAGATCTTCATCACTCTTCAACCCACCGCCGAAATCGATAATCAACGATGTGCGACTGGCTATCAAGTCGAGTGTCCGGTAGTTGACCACATGATGCGAAGCGGCTCCATCCAGATCCACCACGTGCAAACGCCGGATACCGTTGGCCTCAAACTCTTTGGCAACTTCTACCGGATTTTCATTATATACCTTTTTACTGCCATAATCTCCCTGGGAGAGGCGTACGCACTTCCCATCGATAATATCAATGGCCGGAATCAATTCTATCATCTGTCTGTTTTCAATTTACGGTTTAAAATCCCGGAGGGACTAAAGCTCCAGGAAATTCTTTATAATTCTTTCGCCCGCCTCACCGCTTTTTTCGGGATGAAACTGGGTGGCATAGAAATTATCTTTATGCAAAGCGGCACTGAAAGGCCGGATGTAATCGGTTTCGGCAGCGGTAAATTCACTGACGGGCACATAATAACTATGTACGAAATAGACAAATTCATCACGGATGAATCCTTTGAACAGGTCACTCTTCAGGCAGCTGATGGTATTCCATCCCATGTGGGGAACTTTTTCCTCGTGCTTCCGAGGAGCAAAACGTTTCACATCGGTATCGAAAATACCCAGACAATCGACATTCCCCTCTTCGGAGAAGCGGCACATCAGTTGCATGCCCAGGCAAATGCCCAGCACCGGCTGACGGAGTTCTTTAATGAAACGATCCATGCCACTCTCCTTGAGATGAAGCATGGTAGTCTCGGCCTCTCCCACCCCGGGAAAGATCACTTTATCGGCAGCTTTCAGCACCTCTTTATCAGATGTAATCACTGCTTCCACCCCTAAGCGCTTCAAGGCATAGTCCACAGAACGGATGTTGCCTGCATTATATTTGATAACTGCTACTTTCATTTTAATGTTCTACATTTAGTTCGCAAAAATAACGAATTATTGCAAAACTACGAAAAATCAGAGCAGGAAGTTTGAATTAAAAGATAGATTTATAACAGATAGAAAGATTTTAGGCATATAAAATGAATAAGTATTATCCGAATGGAAAAACAGGAAGATAACCGAGACCTGATAAGACTATTATTTTTTCACACTTTTTTTTCAAACTAAATACGTTCAGAATGAGGAACTAAGCCAAAACAGCTTCATTTTTTTCAAAAAACTTTTCGTTCAGCTATTGCAGGTTTCGGAAAAATGCCTACCTTTGCAACCGCAATCGAGAGAGATAGCAATTAAGAAGTGAAATTCTGGTGCGTTAGTTCAGTTGGTTAGAATACATGCCTGTCACGCATGGGGTCACGGGTTCGAGTCCCGTACGCACCGCAAAAGTCTTTTTTCGATTTATTAAAATTATTGGTGCGTTAGTTCAGTTGGTTAGAATACATGCCTGTCACGCATGGGGTCACGGGTTCGAGTCCCGTACGCACCGCGAAAGCAAATAGCAAATTAAAGCAAAGCTCTGAAATTCAAGGATTTCAGAGCTTTTTCTTTTTCTTCACTTCGGCAAAAAGCAGCGGTTTTAGGCAGTTCTCACGTGGCTTATTCGTGGGACTTTTTGAAAGCCGTTTTTGCTCCCACGAATTGACGCATTTGTCTTTGATTGTCAGCTTTTTGCGTAGCTGGTTTTTGAGTATGGAAAACTAATTTTGTACCACTTAAAAATCAATGAATTATGGGAGCAGTGAAAAGAAACACATTGAGCGTATTGTTCATCATCAAGAAATCGAAACTTCTGAAAAATGGTGAAGCTCCTATCTGCATGCGCATCACCGTAAACAAGCGAGTAGCCGAAGTTATGATTAAACGGAGCATTCCCGTAGATTTATGGAATCAGAAAAAGGAATGTTCCAAAGGAAAAGACCGTGTAGCCACCGAACTGAACCACTACATTAATACGGTTCGTGCCAAAATATTGCAGATACACCGTGAACTGGAAATAGACAACAAAACAATAACAGCCGATATAATAAAGGATTGTTTTTATGGACGTGACAAGGTACAGCGCAGCTTGCTGGAAGTTTATGCGAAACATAACGAGAAATGCCGTGCCCTGATTGGCAAGGAATATACGGAAAGCACCGTAACCAAGTTTGATACTTCCATAAATCGCTTGAAAGAGCATATCCGCAGTTGCTACCACCGTGATGATATGATGCTGGTAGAACTGGACGGGCAATTTATCCGTGATTTTGATTTTTGGCTGAAAACGGATAAGCATTGCCAAAACAATTCCGCATTGAAGCATTTGAAGAACTTGAAAAAAGTTGTTCGTATTGCTTTGGCTAACGACTGGATAAAGAAAGACCCGTTTTACGGCATCCACTTCAAGCAGGAAGAAGTTAATGTAGAGTTCCTTTCACGTGAAGAATTGGATGTTTTGATGAACAAAGGATTTACTATCAAACGTTTGGAGCAGGTAAGGGATATTTTTGTCTTTTGCTGTTTTACCGCACTTGCTTTTGTCGATGTGCAGCAGTTAAGCCGTGAGCACTTGATAAAAGACAATAACGGTACTTTATGGATACGCAAGGCAAGACAGAAAACTAATCAAATGTGCAATATTCCTGTTTTATCTATTCCTCAAAGGATATTAAGGAAATATGAAGATAATGCAGAGTGCATAAAGAAAGGTGTGCTTTTGCCTGTAATTAGTAATCAGCGCATGAATGCCTATCTAAAGGAAATCGCTGATTTGTGCAGCATTACCAAACGCCTAACTACTCATGTTGCAAGACATACTGCGGCTACAGTTGTTTTTCTCGCTAATGATGTATCAATGGAAAATGTATCTAAGATTTTGGGACATTCCAATATCAGAATGACACAGCATTATGCAAAGGTTTTAGATAGCTCCATTATGCGTGATATGGTGAATGTAGAAAGAAATTTCCTAAAAGGGTGAGAACGTAATTTTCCAAAGCTGAATAAAACATTAACAAAGGTAAGCTTCGTATTCCGTCCGTTCAAGCCCAAGCCCTACGGGTTTGAAAGAAAATCTCCACGCCTGCGCTACGCTCCGGGTAGTATTTTCTTCCAAAGGCTTGCACAGACGGAATACTACACTGATAGAGTTAATGTTCTTAGTCAGTTTCGGAAAAAATGTGTTTTTTAGGACGGTGGGTTATTCCTGCCGTTCCTTGTTGTAGTAGGTCTGCAAAAGCCGTTCTATATCGCTTTGACGGTAGATTATTTTGCCTTTTATCTGAATGTAAGGGATAACGCCCGTATCTCGCCATTCTTGCAGCGTGCGGATGCTTACTTTCAGATATTTGGCTGCTTCCCGGTTGCTTAGAAACTTCTCGCCGTTCAAATGCGGTCTGCTCTCCTTTGCCAGTCGGCTGATACCGTCTAACATTCTATCCATAGATTGAAAGAACTCTTTTATTAGTTCACTATTGCCGTTTATCAGTTCCATATTGACATATTCATTTATAGTTAGCTTGAATGATTGGTATATATATGTTCAATTACGCAGGTAATCGCCATAGTAAGATATAGAAAGGCTGTCTTTTGCCTTGTCATAGCCGATATAAAGCCGTTTAAAGGCTGAAACAATAAAGTAACGGCTATCTTCTTTCTGTATCTCGTAAGTGGCGGGGTGCGCCTGTCCGTTGTCCGATACATGGAGCATCGAAAGGAAATACTTTTTCTTGCTTTGGTGTATCATTACCGTAGGATGAAGATTTAAACTTTCCCATGTACCCACAATAGCCGGGAGGGTAAAAGATTGGTTTGCTTCTGAATTGTCATCTTGTTTTCTTGTCATAAGGCGATACTTATTTATTGGTTGGTATATAGTTGTTTTTCTTTCCTGAAAGATGGTTAACTGTACATTCAGCAACCAGTGTTTCAATATCGACAGATTTATAGTACAGCTTATTCCCGATTTGGGAGTAACCCAGTTTACCACTGTCCCGGTAGTTCTGCAAACTTCGGATGCTGATACCGAGCAGGGCACACACTTCACGACCTGACAACCATTTATCGGACTGATGATTGTTCAACCTGCAAATGCGTTCCACCTGATTAGCAAAGTTGGCGAACCGACTGCATAACTGTTTAAAGGTCTGTTCCTCAATAGTTATTATGTTCATTCTTTATTCTCTTTTGGCTGGTTGAATATTCCCTTTTGCATTTCTTCCCGATAGAGAACCGAAAGGACATCATTATGCTTATTCAAATGTTCTTCCAGTACGTTATCAATGAAACTTCCGATGCTTACCTGTTTGTTTGTAATCACGCCTACAATCTGCATGATACGTTTCTGTATCTCTCCGCTTATGTACACGCTTTGACGGTTACAAACCGCCCGCTTTTTAAGGAACACCGATTTATAGTTTTCCCGTTCCTTACTTCCTGTTTCCTGTAATGATTGTTTTACTTCTGCCATATTTTCAATTTTTAATGGTTTATGAATAGGTTGATTGATTTTTGATAATGATTGAAAAGTGGTAAGCCAGTTTTATGGCAATGTTGCCAAATCTTTAAACGCCTTTTAAACATGTTTTAAAGCCATATTCAAACCTTATTTGACTGCCTTATATATTGCCACCATTCAATCAATTTTCAGCAAAGAAAAGGGTAAAAACAGATGCTTTTAAAAATGGGGGTACTTTGTCCGTTTGTGTCGCAATTTGGCGTAATAGCCCATCTTTCAGGGGTAAACAGCTGTCTGTAATTTTGTAACCGATAAACAGACATAGGAGGAAGCCGAACCGCTTGCTTTGGCAATCTGATCGTAGGGAAGATTTTTATGTTCATTGGAACATAGCAAGTTGTGTTTTGAGGCCCGCACTTCGTTTTTTGTGCCTCAAAACCTTGCCACCTTTTCAGGTGGTTAGTTTTACTCCGAAGTCGTAAAACCAGTAAATAATTATCATTATGGAACAGAAAAAGAAGCCATTTAACAAAGGTGGGCGCAAGCCTAAACTTGACCCACGAACACACCGCTATTCCCTTAATTTGGACGATGTGGAGAACGCCAAGTTCTTAGCCTTTTACGACCAGTCAGGCTATAAGGTAAAAGCGCATTTCATTAAGAACTGTATTTTCGGGAAGTCGTTTAAGGTACTTAGGATTGATAAAAGCAAGGTTGATTATTACATCCAACTCTCCCAACTGTTTTCACAATTCAGGAGCATAGGCATACTGTATAACCAAACGGTGAAAGAACTTCATTCCAATTTTGCGGAAAAGAAAGCAGTTGCTTTGCTTTACAAACTGGAACAATGTACTATCGAACTGGTGAAAACGAATCAGCAGATTATTGCACTTACCAAACAGTTTGAAGCATCTTATAGGGAGGAGGGAATAATATCAGTAGAAAAATAGATGTACTTGCCAAAAGAAAAACATCCCGAAACTGCCACGTGTACAGCTTCGGGATGAATTTCATACTTACTTATCCGTTCCGTGTTCTTTCTCGAACTTTCGGAGCGTACCCACATCGAACCGTTCCTTTATGAACTCACGCACATCCGAAGCCCGGTAATAGGCTTTTCCGCTAATCATCATAAAGGGCAGCAGTTTCTTGCTTCTCAATCTCTGTAATGTCCGGGTGCTAACTTTGAATAGCAGGCATAAATCCTGATTATCCAGTAGTTTGTCGTTCGGCATCACTTCGGGATTGGTCTGCAAACTCTTAACATCTTTGCCAACTTCTTCCAGTTTATCAAGTAGTTTTTGCATCCAGTCTTTGAACTCGTAATTATCTACATACATAATTTGCTTCATTTTTCAAGTTATACTTAAATGATTACCAATCGATTGATGAAGCAAAGTTCAGAAAAGGAAAGCAAACAAATTACAGGGTAGCATACGCTACCCCGTATAAATTAATGCTAAGTTATTGATTATCTATACCCTTTATTTTCGTGTTCTTTGCGGATAAGGTTTGCCAGTTCATTAAGGAACTCCGTTAGTTTGGCAGGTTTTCGTTTGATGACATCCATATACTTTTGGTGATAATCACCTAATTTGATATTAAAAAGCCATTCAAAGGCTTTCCCTAAGTCCGTCAAGTGAATAGGTTTTCCATTCTGATATATTACACGTTTTGAAAGGAATAAGCCGCTGACTATTTCCATGATATTGATAAGGCTTGTTTTGTCAGCTAAATAGAGAGGGGAAATAAAGAGCTTATTTGCACGTTGCTGGAACTGTTCAGGATATTTTATGCGCAGTTTGATAATACGCATTTCATTGTTCAATAATCCTATTGCTTCATCAATTAAATGCAAGTAGGGCATTTTTTTCTTGCTCAAACCGCATACGATACGATTTAAGTCGATGTAAACCAAAGGAGAAATAGCGAAGTAAAACGCTATAATCCTGTTCGTTGAAACTGAAATCTGCTAAATGCGTAGCCAATTCCTTAATAGCTTCTGTAAACTCTGTCACAGAAACTTTACGCTGTGAGTATTCCGATAATAATCGGAAGAATCTCTCTTGTAATATATCTTTCATACGCTTATATTTAATTGCTATCGAATTGATAGTCTTATTCAATTACTTTTATTAGTTTGATTAGAAGATATATAACTTTTTAATTGTGCCAGATTAGGAGTTGCAACACCATATTTTACACCACTATCTATTATATCATCTATCATTTGCCGTATTTCAGCAGGGGAGTGATTTATATGTCCTTCAAACATAAGTTGTAGAGCATCATTACTATAAATTTTCTTTGCTATTGGCACACTGATAAATAAAGGTAAAAGATATAATCTGTTTGCTTTTTCTGTTTTAGGATTGATACCCATTCTTTTGCAAATAGCTAAGCCTTCCCGAATAGCTTTCATTGTGGTTTTAATAATAGCTGTATTCTCTATAAATTTAAAGGTACTTTCGGCACTCATTATTCCCGCTGAAAGACCGGCAGCGACAGCATAATGTGTGATTAACCATACTAATATTTGATTAGAAATGGCAGGTTTTAAATTTGCTTTGTCCAGTACTATAGAAAGTTTTTCTACTCGTGGAGTTATCCGCCCGTCTTTTTCACCTAACGGAGTATTGGAATATTTTAGACCTGAAATGGCACAATGTATGCTTTTATCTTCTTTTCCGCCCCCGACCATAAAGGGAAAGGCAAAAAAATATTGTTCAGGTTTTAGATATTTATCTATTTCAGTAAAAACATCCCAGTTATTTTGGAAAAATACAACATTTGCTTTTCCTGCTGACTTTGAAAGACTTGGCAATATAGTTGATAATTGCAATTTATTGGTGGAGACAATAATGTATTCAAAATCATTATTTGACGAAAGTTCGTCTATTACTGTAGGCTTAAAGATTATATCTGTATCTTTTCTTACTTTCTCTCTAAAGTCAGAACAAATAATGTGAATACCATCTTTTTGTACAAGCTCTTTTTGCCCTTTACGCACCAATACAGTAACGTCACATCCTGCTTTGGATAATTGCCAGCCATAAGTACAACCCACTACGCCAGCACCGTATATCAATATTTTCATAAAGCGATATTATTAAGTTCTTTGTTGTCGTTGATAAATACAGAATTGAATTCCGATAGATTTTCGGTATAAATATCACAAATATCAAGTAACTGTGTAGGGGTATAACCCGTGAACATTTTAAACTCTTTTATTAAATGTGATTTATCATAATATCCACAATCATAGGCAACCTTACTTATACTGATTTGTGGAGTTGATTGCAAAATATTGAATGCCTTTCTAAATCGTGTGATTTGGATAAAATCTTTTGGATTTAGTCCTACATATTCAGCGAATATCCGTTTGAATTGCTTATATCCTAAACAAGCCGTTTGAGATAAAACGGATATATTTCCTTCACCTTCATTGATATTGTGTATAGTAGCCATCATCCTATTGGCGTTGCATGATATATTTTCGCATAGTCTATTTAATAAATATTCTTCTATCAATCTGACTATTTGATAATTATCTGATGCTTCATTTATTTTCTCTTCCAATTCTACTAAATAGGTATTATCTAACAAATCAATGCTTATATTCTGATTAGTAAACTCTTCCATAGGATATGGAAAAAACATCCTGCATCCGATAGGCTGGAATAAAATAATGACCATATCCAAGAAGGAAAATTCTATGTCTGAATAAGTACTGATTTGCCCACTTATATAGGATTGTGGCTGCGTTCCCTTATGAAAAGAAGAAATAATTTTATTTCCTTTATGAAAAACAAGTGCTACACAACCTGCCGGGATAGAACGTTGGAAGCCTTGCTTTACATCATCTATCCTTAAAAACCAATATTGCTTTATATAAGGAGCGAGCAATTTGGTAGGTTGTATTACTTGAATGTTCTCCATTTTGCCTTAACTATCAGACAAAAATAAGATTTCTTAGATTGATAATAGGTGTAAAAAAGGGACATTCTAACAAAAATGCAAAAAAACACAGTAGAGAAGTTGAAGCATGATACTCTGTTAATAAATCTTTAGATAATGTTCCAAATGAACTATTTTATTATTTTTGCACCAACTCAAACAACCACCGCAACACCAAGCAATCTAAAGAATTGCACACGTGGGGTTATTAGTGGGAGAAAGAATTAAGAGCTTGCTAAGATATTGAGTACGTGAGGAATAGAAATAAGGTTCATCTTCCGTACGCACCGCAAAGGAGAATTAAGAACAAATATTTAGCACTGATATTCAATATATTAGTGCTTTTTTTATGTTCTTACCTTTGCTACACTTTTAAAAATAGTGTGCATAATGTGCGACCAACTATTAGTAACCCGTGCGACCACTCCATGCGTAACATTCATGTATTCTAACCACCTGAACCGATGGATGTTATATATCGGTTACTTTTAAAATATTGTACCTTTACCTTTCGTGTCTCCGACACATAATATTCAGCTTCAAATTTGAATTCATAAGAACGTTTGATTTACTAACAATTAAATTAAATGTAATAAATACGTTTGCAGTTTCTTTTTTGGTTAGACCTTCTAAAAGCACTAAAGCCTTCTTTATTGCATTCAAAACCGACACGACTGTCACAAAAGCAAACCACCTATCCAGAAATAAAAAAAATAACTTTTGCCCAGCATATTTAAATACATGCCGAACAAAAGTTATTCATAGCAGACTACATCACGCACAAAAACAATCAGTTCGCTTCCATTTGCTTATCAAACGCTTGTTGAATCAACTCCATGATATCATCCAATTCATTCATATTCGAAATACCGACTTCTACATCGCCATTGCCCCATCGTCCCAAGTTGGATACATCTTTGCACAAACCTTTTGGATCAAGTATATCTGCAAATGCTACATTTAGAGAAAGGCGCAACCGGGATTTCTGAGGCACGACATCCACAAAGTTAGTATAAGCTTTAAAGGCAATGTACAACTTCTTGAGTTCCTCCTTTACGGAAGGATCTATATTCATTATCCTTCTGCGCAAGGCCTGAAACAGAGTAAGTATGTCTCCCTTCAGATATTCATAGTGCTCCAACGTATACTCTGCAGGATCTCTCTCCGCAGATCTATAAACTTCGAGTGTCTCCGGCGATAATAACGGAAATCTCCATATTTCTTTAGCTTTCTCAGCCAATTGCCCCGCACGCACAAGTATTTGCTCTTCATTCCACGAACTGATTCTCCTCAGATATGAATTGAGGCGAATAGGAGAATCGTCGAAACCTCCCTCCATACTCTTCTTTTCTTGGAACGGACGATCACTCAATTCCGAATTATAACCTGTCAGAGTCAGATTACCAAGTGTGTGTAAATATTTACCCTGGACTTCTACCCAACCTTCCCCTAACATTTCTTGCCATTCGTGTGATAGATTAGGATTTTGGGGCATAACATGCTCGATGGTATAATCAGAAATATTCACCATCTCCTTACGCTGAAAATTTTCCAACCGATTTAAAAGGTAGTTCCTGTTACGGAAATTATAAACATCTTTGGTTTGTAGGAAAGTGGTGAACTCCGTATCGTTCGGAAAGCGTTTATAACTATCCAGCAATAGGAATGCAGCTTTCAGACCATCCATATAATTCGCTTTATCGAATGACTTATAGAGAGTAGCGAACGTCTTATTCAGGCTATTTGTCGGTATGCCGCAAATGGCACGTCTGAACACATAATTCTCAACCAAACAAAGAGCTTCGTAGAACTCGTCCCTACTGATAACTTCGTTGACATAATCGTTGTACAACGGTAATAAAAACGGGTAACTAACGTCAACCCTCAACTGGCTGATGCGTTTGAAAGCCCCGCAAAGCAGCTTATCCGGCTCTTTGTGAAGAACCATGTTGACGTAATATCCGGAATAAGTATAAATGTCTTTGACTACTTCGCTGATAGTATCGGGAGCTTTTCCCCCTATCACATAGGCCTTGAAAGCATCGTACACCATATCGATACGAGGAATGGTACCTGTCTTCACTGATAAGTAATCGCGCATGAAGCTATTAAACAGCGCCGCATATTCACTACCATATCCTTGTTCCATAGGGTACCAATAAGATTCATAAAGTGAGGTCTGCAAGCGAACTTCTTGCCCCATCAGCACGTAATTGCGAATCAAGTCGGCTTGTGATAAATCAAGTCCCGTACTGTTCATACTTTCAAATATCAATTGTGGGTTGTCCTTCTCCTTTTCAAGAGCCACATCCACAACAAACAGTCGTTGTACCCCGCTATAAATAGCTACCACATTCTCCTTGTTTATCTTACTTTTAAAGAAGTCATAGTTTTCAATGATGCGTTGTGACATCCCCTCGGACCGAGGAATCCCCTTCAATAAATTTATATAGGTATCTTTATCTCTCCGGGTCAGCAAAAGTTTATACCGCAATTCATTATCTTCTTCCGGGTTGATCAGATAATAATTCTGAAGTTTAGTGAAGCTGGTATCTATCTCTACTGCATTCTCTTTTATAAAATCGGCAATAGCCGCTATCAGCAAAGAGACGGTGGTCAAGCGCTGCTGTCCATCAATAACCAGAAGTTTAGGCACATCGGACACTGTATGTATGCTCTCCTGAAAATAAACGATAGAACCGATAAAGTGCCCCTGGACGGCAGAATCGTTGCTAATACGCAAAATATCATTCAACAATTGATTGCATTGAACCAGTTGCCAACTGTATGTACGCTGATAAATGGGAATCACAAACTGTCGTGGTCCCTTTATGATGCTTAAAAGATTATTGGAAGATGCTTTCATAGATTATGCTTATTTTATGATAACAAAAGTATTCTTTTTCCCGATTATAAGAGAATAAAATAAGAAAATTATCAATAGTTTCCTGTTTTTTATCCGTTCATTGACCAATAATATTTCTCACTACCTTTGATTGAACATAATAGAGACAGAGCTTAATGATTATCCACAATTTAAAAAGAAAGTTAGTTTCCATGATAAAACTACAAAATTAAAAAAGGAACTTAAAACTCTGATTAAAACATGGGACAAGTACACGAAGGACTTAAGAATATTCTTGTTCGTAGACGATATTGACCGATACTCTGAAAAGAAAATCATCCAATCGATCGATTCTTAACTCAGAATATTCTATTACCGATATTTAATAACAAAAAATTTACTAATCAATCAGTATAATTAAGATACATCGAGAGGATATCTGGATCAGCATCAAATATTTACGTCACTTAATCGAATTGTTAGTACTGGCCAGTAAAACTAAGGATGTATCTTTTGTGATCAGGCAAAAAGAGGAAACACAGGGAAATACGGTTGAAATATATTCCATCACTTTACTAAAAGATATCCATACGAACCGAACAGACTACGCGATTCTATTGAATGTGCCCGATACGGTTATAGCCTATTGAGAGCCGGCCATAGACTTGGGGAAATACATATAACTCGAAAAAAATACATTTTTTTTGCTCACTCCTGAACAAAATGATTTCTTCTGCGTTTATAATTATGCAAATCGGCCTGAAGCGCTTTATGCCTATGGGAATATCCATAATAGTCGCACCGTATGCCTCCCCGGCATAGACAGGTAAGATTGCATAGTAGTTTTGTCGTGTTTTATTTTGTGTTTGTGTTGTGACGGTGCTGCGATGTGAATCGAAGTACCGTTTTTTTGTACCTACCTCTCAGAAGCTAAAAGATTTACCATAAAAGAAGCAGAATACAGGGTAACGGGTTAAATGTTCCGATGGACGAATTGTCCGTCGATCCAGAACGTGGCATGCTCAGAACGGAACTTCAGTAAAACGTATTCCGGATCAGTCGGTCCCTTTGGGAAATGGGCGATAAACCAGTCTTGCCAATACTTCTGTTTGAGTCCGGCATCTGTCACTACCTCTATTTCACCGGTCAGGGCAACGCTATTCCCTTGTTCGTAGAAACAAAGACCCGCTTTCGGGTTGCTCCGGAAATCTTTCGTTTTCACAGAATGTTCCCCGGTTGCCATCCAAATCTCAGAAATACCTTCCGAAGCAATCTTACTCAAAGGGACAGGACGGGGATATCCCTCTTGATTGACCGAACTGAGTATTACCGTTTCACAACCTTGCAGCAAATCTGCTGCTCTTTCGTTTAATGATTTCATTGTATATTATATTGAGATTGATAATCCCTGCAAATATAAGCTTGCCCACCTAGCCCGGCGTTGTAAAAAAACGACTTTTTACAGAATAAGAAACAGACTAAATTTCTTACAGACATAGTTTATTTTACACTCGCGATACAATGCCTGTACCCGAAACCAAATCCGAAACGCTTTTCTAAAGGCGATTTCCTTTATCACCCAACCGGTATTTTATTTCTCAATATACGTCAGCAGCCCCTCTTGCGGCAAGGTCGGAGAAAGGAATGATTCTGCCGTACCGCCGGAGAGCGTCTTGACCTCTTTCAAGAAGTGCGAAACATCGTAATATCCGGCATTCACCGCTACCGAGAGCAGGTTATTTGCCTCCGTCGTATTTTTCAGCAGATCGATCGCCTGCCTGAACTTCACAATCCGACTGTATTCTTTAGGGGTGAATCCGGTAAACAGCTTGAACCGCCGTTCCAGATGCCGTTGACACAAACAGGTATCTTCTGCCAGCAAACGGATCTCCCGCTGACCGTGGTACAAATGAATGTGGTTTACCGCAAAAACAATCTGTTTGTCCACTACATCGTGCTTGTGCATCGACCGCACCAGTACTGTCTCAATACACTGAATCCTACTCCGCAAATCCGGAAGCTCGTAGAGTCGTTCCGTAAACGAATCATCGAACAACTTGATCCCTAAGTCGGCACTACTGATTCGCTGACCGCCCAACTCCTGCACGGGCAAGTCCATGAATCGGAATAATCCGCAAGGATGAAAACGAATACCAACCATGTGAACCGTTTCGGTATACGCGACCAACTCCGAATAGCGTTTCATCGGTCCCACGAAAAACGAACGGCAAGACGGCATGATCCGCCCTTCGTTGCCTACGGGTTGTGTTATCCCGCCCAAAGCGAAAATCAAATCGGTACACCCGTCCGGCAGGACATTGATGCGCATCCCATACTCAGGACTTCCTTTGAACTCCCAAATTTTATCGACGTAAGGAGCCAGTAGTCCACAAGGTTGATATTCTCTATACATACTTCAATTTCGGGCAAATATAGTGAGAATCACTCACACCTGCTATTTATCCGAATACAAACCGATATGGTTTCCTTCGCTATCGGCAAAAACAGCGAAATGTCCCCTGCCTTCAGCGTCAATCTTCGTCTCGGGGGTAATGACTCTCCCACCTTTCTGCAGGACACGTTCCAGCGACTTGCCGATCTCTTCGCAATAGAAATGAATCAGCGTTCCCCGCTCAGAAGGCAGAAAATCGGGTGCCCACGACACCGCTCCCACCGCTCCGCCCTGCTCCATGAAGCAGGCCATCTTCTCCTCTTCATACTCCGAGACCGCCAATTTGATGTCCAACACTGTTTCATAAAATCCTACCGCCCGGTGGAAATCTGCCGCCGGAATCTCAAAAAACGCAATAAACTTTTCCATATTCTTTATATTAATAAGATGAATACTGTATGCCGGAAGTCACGTCTCCCAAGCACACCGCAAAAGTAGGGCAAAGCATCCGCCCCGGATAGTAGAAAACAGACATCATTCCTCCACAGAGAAATAATCGGAATAAGGAGCGCAAACAGCCAGATATTCCGCCGGAGTATATCCCGAAAAGAGTTTGAACTCCTTAATCATGTGCGATTGGTCGAAGAAACCACATTCGTAGGCCAGTTGCGCAAACGAAATGCCCGGCTGGCATTGTAGAGTATACAACGCCCGCTGTATCCGCACAATGCGCAGAAACTCCTTGGGAGTAGCGCCTACATACTCCGCAAACACCCGCCCAAACTGCTTATTGCTCAGGCAGGCTACGTCTGCCAGTTGTGCCGTACGGATGTGCGGATGGAGGTTCACCGCCTCCAAAACGGTCGAAACCCGCTTCAGGTTATATTCGGGAAAAGCATAGAGACGGCTTAACAGAAACTCTTCTATCAGACGGATACACGCTACCCGATCCGGCATATCGGCTATCCGCCTGCCCAGATCAACCAACAGAGGATCGCCCGTCTCTTCGGTATTTACATTCATCCCACGAAACTCGCTGACAGGCATATGGAGAAAAGCTTTTGCGGCAAAAGGCTGAAAAACGACTACGATCATCTCCAGCATCCCCGTAGACTCGACATCGGAATAGCCGAACGCCTGCCCGCTGATGAAAGAAGAGGGTTGCAACCGGCCTTCGGTCAGCGAAAACAGTTGGCGCCCCCGGTGAAAGACCATTTGGACGCACCCCACGGGCAGCGTCCGTTCGGATACCGGTGCAAGCGCATCGTCGCTCAACACCCAGTAATGCCGGACATAAGGAACGAGTGCCGCTGTGGGCTTTATGACTCTGAATGATTGCATAGACTACAAATATATTGTTTTTTGGATCATCCCGGCAAAGATAAGGGACGGGAAAAAGAAGGGATAGGAAAAAAGAGACAAAGGAAAATCGGGTTACCGAAAACGGCTGTCAGAAAGAGGATGGATGCACGTATGAATTGTACCCTGATATATAACAATATTAAGTGAGAGCAAAAGGATAAGCCTATTTCGACTTACAGATTATAACAATACAGTAACCCTATTGATAAAATGAATAAAAAAACTACGAGAAGAATCCCGTAGTTTTCTATTTACACAATATTATGGAGAGTCCCTCTAATAGCATACTTACACACAAGTTTGTTTACTTGATAAGTACTAAGCATAAGCGATTTAACTTTGGAAATAGAATATTTTCATCCATTATTTGTCATACACCTTCAACATCACTTTTCCCCCATTAGTCGTAAAATCTATCGGTCCGGGGTAATACTTCTTTTGTCCTTTTCTGTTCTGTCCCCAATAATCTTCTATTAAATCTATCACTGTTCCATTTTCTTTATTAAAAGATTGATCAGGTATGGAAGCACGACCTAAGTCTTTCGTACTAACCTTGTCACGGAACTTTTCATCCTTCCAGTTTTCAGGAACATTTATTTGCAGATACCATCCATCCGTTTTTTCTATCACTTGAATATCTGCATCGAAACCGGAGTTAACAGTAGCATTTTTATCCAAGCCTGAAGATACCGCTTCTCCCCAATAACAGTTTTTTTCCATCTGTACCGGCAATACACAATCATCATACTCTGTCATTTCGGCCCTGGTAAAGATATTGTTGAAATAAGAGACATTTCCACAAGGACAATCGTGATATCCCATAATCTCCGTCCCATGAGGTGCAAGATAAGGTGTTTTACGTGGATCTACATTATTCAGTTTCCAAACTTTCCAAACAATCAAATTATGAACGAAAGCCATGCCTTGTGACAGTTTGATTTGGGCGAGTTCTGGAGACAGGAACAGATTATTGTCAACTAAAATAGGTCCATGGTTCACCTCAAATGAAACTTCCACGACCCTGTTGTCATGCAAAAGATTTCTTGTCACTCTTGCACCTTGTGCCATCCAATCGAGCCAAATACCACCCTCTACACGATAAATATGATTGCCTGAGATCTCCACATCTACAGCAGCATGTATCTTAATTCCCGCCATTTCATATCCCCAGAACAAGTTCTGTGTACTAATATCATGCACGGTATTATTCTTTATCTTACTGAAAATAGCGCCCAAGCTACCTGCAATACCGGCTTGTCCACAATAAGCCACAGTGTTGTTACGTACCAGATGCCCTCCGATATGTTCTCTGTTCCAATTGTGCCGAAGTGCACGCTTCACACAATTGACATACCCTTCTTCTGATTCTGATTTATTATCCCATTCGTCTCCATACTTACCTAAAGTAATCCCCACACACTTGGAATGGGTGATTGTATTGTTTTCAATAACCCATCCTTTACTCCAGTGAGTCCCCAACAAGCCAATCTGTTCTGCTGTAGGAGGTGCCCAGGGGGTAGCAGCCTGACTCAGCTTAAATCCGTTAACCACAATATAATTCACATAAGGTCTTTCCGGATAAAAGACAGATTGCCTTACATTGATTTCAACCAGTTCCTGATTAGGATTCTTATCGCCAAAATTAGCGTACAGGCGAGTAGTGTCTTGCTCTACTTTGCAAAACCACAACAAACTATCGCCTTTATTCTGCAAAACATTGCTCAATGACGGATTCTCCATCAGGGCTATATCATTCAGATATATCTCTCCCGTATGACACCACTTGCCTCTCTCAAACCAATCACCATGTAAAGTTTCAGCATATGGATTGAACCCACCGAAAAATTTATTCGGTATTCCGACTTCCCAAGTCGTATCATTAACCTTCTTCCAACCTTTCATTACTTCCGAACCTTTTATCTCCACATTCTCCCCTTTGGCCGCCATAAAGACAATCGGTTTTTCTTCCGACTCTCCACCCCGTGAAGGAGAAACCCTTTCACGATAGATACCTTCATGTACAATAACCGTATCTCCCGGCTCAGCCATATCGGCAGCAGCTTGTATCGTCTTCAAAGGATAGGCTAAACTACCGATTGATGCATCGTTTCCTGTCGAAGCGTTCACATGTATGCCATGACTCCGTTCCGCCTGCAATTCGACCACTATCAAAGAGTTGCCGGGCAACCCGAGTTTCATCATTTTACCCGTTGAAGGAACAAACGACTCTACCTTCACCTCTTCCGGATGTTGTAATGTATTAAAGCTCAAATCCGACTGTGGAGCAATCTTCATACCTTTCCTCACACGGAAAGATTTCTTTATCTGGCTAAAATCTATTTTACAAGGTTGAGTATTCTGACTAAAATTCAGTACGACCAATGTCAATTTGTCCCGTCTCTTATTCCATGCAGCCTGAATCACAATATCCTGATTCTCCTTTTCCTGCTCTATTATTTGAGGATACGCTATATCCAATGAATTCAAGAGAGCGAAAGCCACGCCCGGAGCATTCAGATAAGTACCTTCTTTAGGAGTATTTATCAGACATTCTCCCCAACCATCGGACAGGTTTGTATAATTGGCAGTAAAGAAACTCCCACCCATATTCTGATAGGCAATGTATTGCTCCACCATATTCATGGCAAATCCCCAACGGATGGAAGCATTAAAGAGGGTTTCTTCCCCACCTGTGTCCTTCTGATTCAGTCCGTCGGTATTTCCTTCATTTCGGGTTACCGGAGCACGAAACTCCGTATGGCATAATTTGATGTCTGTGCCATGCGCCTTGTTATATGCATCTAAAATTACGATATCAGCACGCATCTCTTCCGGAGTTCCTCCCCTGTTTGTAATTAAATCCACATAAGGTCCGACAATCTCCAACATTTCCTTAAACTTCTTATTAAACAACCAATAATTACCCACCGCTATTTTGATTGAAGGATCTTTTGCTTTCATCGCCTTTGCAAAATCTACACAGCGATTGGCATACGTGACGGCATCGAACCGACGGTAAGGTTCATTCTCTAATTCCCAATATTTCACATTCAACGGTTTGGTACGACCATAGGCAATACGTTGTGCATTGGTAGGATTATTACAGAAATCAACCCAGTCTGCAGCACTGTATTCATTATTGAACATAACAGGTACACAAAAGAAGGGTTCCGCCCCCACTGCCTCACACAGATCCACCAGTTCGAACGTACCTACATCGTTCAGCAATTCACATCCCCACCAAGTATCATAGCTGACCGGTCTTTCTTCACGTGGACCAATTCCCGAACGCCAGTCATAAAGCGAAGTGAAACATCCACCCGGCATTCGCATGGTCCTAGGACGAAGTTCATTCTTAATACGTTCAACCGACTCACGTTTCCAACCTTTTATTACATCATCTGCCATCAATGACAGCAGATCTATCCCTACACAACCGCCTGCAGGTACTTCTACAGTATAAGTACACCAGCCTTCATACTCCGTCGCATCTAATAAAGAACTGTATAAGATAAATTGGTTTGTATTCACAGCCAGTTCAGTCTTTGACAACGGAGTATGGAAATCACCTTCTTTATAAATGGCAATAGTTACCGGGACACTCTCCTTTGAGTATTTCTCTTCGCTTAGGTAACCACCGGAGGAGAAAAGGCCTGAAACTGTATATCCTTTTCCCTTTTCAATATAAATGCGTTCCTGAACTAATAGAGTTGGAGTTTGCTTTTTACGATTATCAATCTGCAAAAAATACTTTCCATGAGCCGATGGCCAATAATTATTGAAAATAAGAGGTAACTTCTCTTCTTTCCTTCCATCAGCAAGCAGATACCACTTTGGCTCTTCATAGCCGGAATGCCACCACTTGGCTTCCTTTACATCCCCCCGGTAACACGTGTACCAAGAGTTTGACTCACTTACAGGTTTCGTATTCTCGAAACTGCGGTTAAAGAGAAGTTCACCCCACAACAAGTCGCTTCTGCCAAACCCCATTTCAAAGAAACTACCCCATAAATAAGGACTCACAGGTGTACTTGTTTTATCTTTATCTATTATTTTAATTGTATTCTGTGCATGCAGATCCGCCAGAAGCAGACATATAAACAAAAAGCTTACTATCTTATTCATGATGTTTAGACACATAATAAAAAATTATCGATTCAACATTCTTATATTGATTACCTGCCTTCCTTCGATAGAAATATGTTCAGTCTTGAACTTACTTCCACTCACAATTAAAGTATCGGTGGACATGGCACGAATAGAATATTCTCCCTTTGAGTTTGTGACAACTTCTTCTTTCCCAACTTTGACAGTTACTTGAGGCAACAGGTTTGCTTGTACATCCCGTATGGTTCCCTTTACCACTACCGGTGTAGCTGTCATATTCTTTGTTGAAGACACTTTTTTCTCCTTGTCCCTCAAAGTAGGAATGTATTTCTCGGATGCACGCTCTACCGTTATCACTTTCTTAATGCGGATATCATCTGATGCACGGCCTATCTGTAACTCAAAAGCACCCGGTTCAACCACTTTTTTCATCTCCTTGTTGTAGAGGGCCAGTTCTGACACGGGAATCTTAATTATCACTTGCTTCGTCTCTCCTTTCTTAATAAGCACTTTCTCAAAACCCTTCAGTTCCTGAACAGGTATCACGACACTGGAAACCATATCACGCACGTAAACCTGCGGCACTTCCAGACCGTCGTAATCGCCTGTGTTGCGAATTGCTATCGTCACCTCAATCACATCTTCACAAGCGTAATCTTCTTTGGAGGTAGTGGCAGAAAGATATTCAAAGTCTGTATAGCTCAATCCGTGGCCGAATGCCCACAATGCTTTCGGCGAAGAGAACACATAATCTTTACCGGGTTTATTCTTACTGCCCGGTGAGCGGTAGAAGCCCTTATCTGTAGGCAAATAGTTATAATAACAAGGTAGATGTCCTACACTTTGCGGAAAAGAATAATTCAATTTTCCCGATGGATTAACCTTACCCAAAAGCATGTCTGCAAGGGCTAGTCCACCTTGTTCACCGGGATACCACTGTACTACAATCCCCGGTATATTTTCCTTTATCCAAGACATTGCAAAAGGCTTTCCGGATAATAGAACAACAATTACCGGTTTACCTGTAGCATGAATGGCCTCCACCAAATCTTCCTGTACACCTGTCAAGGTCAAGTCACTTAAATCAAAACCTTCCCCACAAGTAGCATTACTATAATCACGAGCCAAAGAAGCACTTGCCGAACCGACAACAACAATACAAACATCACTTTTCTTTGCCACATCCACCGCTTCTTTAAATCCCGAACAATCATCCGTAACCAAATCACATCCCTTGGCATAATTCAATGTCAACTGATTACCGACTCTTTCTTTCAGGGCTTCAAGTAATGTAACCCCGTCCTTATTGTCACGACTCCATGTATAATCCCCAAACTGTACCTGATCAGCATTAGGACCTATCACAGCTATGGATTTCAATTTATTCATTTGTAAGGGCAAGATATTGTTTTCGTTCTGTAGAAGAACGATTGATTCTTCAGCAATCTTACGAGCCAATGACACATGGGCAGGAGCATGCACTACTTTATCATAGTTCTTTTCCATTGGTAATGGGTATTCAAACAGTCCCATATTAAACTTGGCCGTTAAAATACGAGCCACTGCCTGGTCAATATACTTCACATCCAACATTCCGTTCTCCACCAATTGCTGAAGCTCAGCGTAACTATTGTCTGAAGCTTCGGCATCCAGTCCGGCCGTTAATGCCTGAATAGCAGCTTCTGCACTGTTTTGTGCCGTTTTATGAAAATAGTTCAGCATACCTATCGCTCCCCAATCGGAATAAACATATCCTTGAAAGTCCCACCGGTCACGTAAAAGTTCCGTCATCAGATAGTGGGAAGAAGAATTAGGTTCATTGTTCCAAGAATTATATGAGGACATCACCGCCCAAGGTTTGGCTTCTTTTACTACAGTTTCAAAAGTTTTCAAATAGATGGAAAGTAACTCCCGCTGTCCGCACGATACAGAAGCAAGATTCAATCCTCCCTGAGGAGCACCATGGGCACCGAAGTGCTTGATCATTGGTGATACTTGATTATCAAGATAACCTCTCACTTGCGATACCCCCATACGCGACACCAGATAAGGATCTTCACCGAAACATTCTTCCACTCGTCCCCAGCGCAAATCACGGCAGACATCGATAACGGGAGTTAAAGATTGCGTGATGCCTTGTGCCGTCAACTCTTTTGCTATGGCAGAAGTCATTTCGTAAGCCAGTATAGGATTAAATGTACTTCCCAATGCGATGGCTTGTGGAAAAATAGTAGATCCGTCGTGTACAGAGCCATGTAGAGATTCAGTCAACGTGAATACAGGGATACCCAACCGGGTCTTCTCGCGCATATATTTCTGTACTTCATTCATCAAGGTCAGACATTCCTTTCCGGGCAAAGTAATACCTTCTATGAACCCATAGTTCTGCCCACCAATCATTTTCTCCAGTTTTTCCTCATTCAGTTTTCCATTCTCCATGATTGAATAAGCATGAATATGGCGCATTTGAGCAATTTTTTCCTCTAATGTCATCCTGCTTAACAGATCCTGTACCCTTACCTCTACAGGTAGTGAAGCATTCTTATATTTAAAATTGGTTTGTGCATAAAGACGGACACAAAAGCATATTGCCATCAATGAAAGAAATATTAGTTTTTTCATGATACACCGATTTATTTATTATTGTTTTTGATTATAATCTTTTACCGCTTCATAAAACGCGCGAATATTATCCAATGGAATCTCAGGAGGTACATCGCAACCTGTAGATATCACGAAATTAGGATAAGCTGTGGTTTTTTGCAACAAAGTATAGGTTTGCCGGTACACCTCCTCCGCAGTGGCTTGTTTGAAAATTCCAACCGGATCCAGATTACCCATAACCAACGCATTCGAAGGACATTCTTCCAGAGCAGCAAGCATATCTATTTTATTTCCAAAATGATATCCTTTAGCCCCCGTAGCAACCATAGCCTGAGTACATTGCCCCATATTACCGCAATTATGCAATATAACTGCAAAATGACTATCCTGGACCTCTTCGACGATTCGTTTGACAAATACAGAGGAATACTGCATACAATCTTCATTGGACAACAACCCTGCCGCCGGTTCTGCAATTATGACTCCGGCAGAGCCACAATCTTTGATGGCACGGCAATATTGGGTAATGAATTGAGTGCATTTATCCAATAACAGCAAAGCCGTTTCAGGCTCTGTGTAAATAGCCATCATTATTTCCGTCATGTCAAACAGGCGACCTGCAAGAGAATACGGTCCAATGCAACCTCCAAAAACCGGTTTATCCAATCCTTTCGCAGCTAAACGGTTTGCCTCCAAATATTGCGGAATACGGGCTATATCCAGTGTAGGAATTTTCAATCCGACGACCTCTTCATAATTATTCACCAAGCGCCCTATAACATTGGGTACTTCATTCTCACTAAACTGAATCTGTGCACCAAAAGCTTCCGCCTCTACCGTCAGGTCCATAATGACCGTACAAGCTGCCGACTGCGGATAGTTCATATTTAAAGCTTCAACTGCCTTAAAATGAACTTCACCATCGGTTACTGCATCCAGAACTCTTTTATTTAGCAGTTCAATACCGGGATGGGTCATAATAGGTAATGCAACCTTTTTATCCGACACTATTATATACTCTATCCATTCATCTACATTCATATCTTACATCATTTATTTAATCTATTTTTATAACAGTCTTTTTTCCCGCACAACTCACAACCGTATTTCTGCCTGGTCATCTGTCTACCGATTCCCACCACTCCACTCACCGATTTAATAGGGCACATTAATGAAGAGGCAGTCAGGCTGACTCCACAAGGCTGATTGGGAAGCAATGAAAAGAGAATCTGCTGATCAGAGACTTTCCATCCACAATAGCCGGGGCTATAAGGATAGCTTATTCCCAATCCTTTCGCCCCGAACTCCTTTTCTATTGCTTTGCACGCCTCCCTCACAGTAGCCTCAGCAATGGCCGAACCTAATGCATCCAGCAGGAACTCCTCAACAATCTGCCCTGATTCCTTGACAGTCTGTTGAAATCGTTCAAATTCCTCACCGGCTGTAGCCACAAACAGGGCACATAACTCCGCATTCTCCAGATAAGGAGTGATAATGCGTCCTGTCTGTAACCGACATCCATTCAATATAATCCGAGATTTATCGAAAGCATCCAATGAAAAGACACGATATCCCCAACGAGGTTTACAAAATTGAGTCACTTCTCTTTCCAGAGCGGAGAACATGGTCAATACTTCACCTTCCATCTTGTAACCTTTACCCAGAGAAAAAACAAAGTCATCCCAGTCCAGACAAATGTCTTTCCATGAAAGCTCTTTATAGCGGAAATCCATATCAAGCCGCTCCTATCAGTTTCTTCGCCATTATCACCGCTGCATTAGCATTGCTTGTATATGCATCAGCCCCTATCGAATGTGCAAAAGCCTCATTGATCGGAGCGCCCCCCACCATCACTTTTACTTTTCCATACAATCCTGCCGTCTTCAAGTCATCTACTACTACCTTCATATAATTCATAGTAGTAGTCAGCAGTGCAGACATACATATGATATCTGCATTGTTTGTACGGGCAGCTTCTACAAACTTCTCACTGGAAACATCCACTCCCAAATTGACAACTTCAAATCCACAACCTTCGAACATAGAAGCCACAAGATTCTTGCCTATATCATGCAAGTCCCCTTTCACGGTTCCAATAACAATTTTACCGACATAGGCATCAGTCTCTCCCTGTAATAACGGTTTCAGAAGATCCAGTGCACCTTTCATGGCACGTGCACTCATCAGCAAATTAGGCACAAACACTTTTCCTGCCTCAAAGCGATTACCAATCTCTTCCATCGCCTTAATCATGTAATTAGTAATAATTTCGTTCGGAAGTACTCCTTCGGAGATTGCTTCATTGGTTACTGCAACGGCTCTGTCAAGTTTGCCATTTAAAATTGCATCGTATAAATCTGTCAAGTTCATGATCTTTTATTTTTATTAGTGGTTCACACAGTCTTTAAAGCATCAAGCATTGCTATTACATTCTCGACCGGCACATTAGCCTGAATATTATGTACTGAGTTAAATACAAAACCGCCATCCTTTCCCAAGATTTCGCATTGTCCGAGAACATGCCTGCGAATCTCATCCGGAGTACCGAAAGGCAACATCTTCTGAGTATCGACTCCACCTCCCCAAAAGGTAAGATGGCTTCCAAACTCCCTCTTCAACATTCCGGAATCCATATCCTTAGCATTAATCTGCACCGGATTGATAATGTCAAAACCAGCTTCAATCAGTCCCGGCAAAATAGGCACAATAGCACCACAGGAATGTTTGAAAACTTTCCAGGTAGTATGTTCATGAATCCAGTCGTTCATACGCCGATAATGAGGCAGCCACAGCTCATTAAAAACCTCCACTGAGCAGAATTGCGACTCTTGGGAACCGAAGTCCGTACCACAGGTTAATACCACATCCACTTTATCACCCAATACCGCCCACAATTTCTCATAGTTTGCGATGGCGATGTCCGTCTGTCTTCTAAATATTTCGTGTAAGTATTCCTGACGCATCACAGTGGACATATACCACTCCACCACGCTGCGGATACCCTTCGGTTCTTTTAGCCCCATACCGGGTACAAAGGCAACATCTCCCAATGCAGTGCCACCGAAACTGGCTACCACTGCCCTGCCGGTGGCAGATGCTTCATTCACTTTTTTCTTGTAGGCATCCAATTCTTCATCGGTAATGGAGTTAAACTCTTCCAGATTGTCCATAGGATTCAGTTTATCTTCATCAATCGGCTGCTGTCTTTCGATGGCATTGATAAAGAAACAACCGTTCGGCATAACTGCACTCGGAGGATAGTTTTTATCTCCTCCTGCATATACATAAACATCTCCTTCCTTATCCTGAGTCAAGTCGAGTTGTATCGGCACCAACACTTTCTGCCCCCACGGTGTGACTTGCTCATGCATGCATTCTGTGTCATGGTCAAAGATATCTCTTGTACCTCCGACTCCAATACAATCCACTCCCATTGCGTCGGCCAAATCCCTGTCCACCTCACCCAACATCTGGAAGGTATCGACAATCTTTACCGGTTTATAAGACAATCCGTAATGCTTGCGTAAAGCCTCCACTACCCGGCAGTGAATGCCGGTTACGGCTGTAGCTCCGAAGTCAACCGGAATACGATCACTACCCTGATGACTCAGAGCCTGTCTGACTCTATCTCTTGATGTACTCATAATATTCTTGATTTTAAATCTTGTTCAACAAAGTTATATTAAGTGTTTTTTGCGAGTTCACTTCCACTTCCTGCATTTCATATCCCTTCCTACTGAAAACCAATACACTTGCAGAAGTAGCTTCAATGGAATATTCACCTTTCCCATTGGTTATCACACTCCCTTTTCTGCCTTTCACAGACACTTTCACACCGTCCAATGTCTTGGCCTGTACATCACGTACCACTCCTTTTACAATCATCTTCTTGCCGGTCTTAACCGTTTGCGTTTCCTTAGAAGCTGCGGAAGAAACTCTTTCTGCCTTAGCGTCCACTTCTCCCACATGAATAGTCTTCTTGAAACAAATACTGTCAGAAGAAGTGCCGATCATAAAGTCAAAATCTCCCGGTTCTACCACATAGCGCATATTCATATCATACAACCCCAATTCACTCACAGGTACAGAGATTTCGGCAAGCGTACTTCCATAGGCAGGAACCGTAACCTTGGAAAAGCCTTTCAGTTGCTTCATCGGCATGACCACACTGCCGGCCAGGTCTCTCACATATACCTGTACAGTTGACTTACCCTCAATGGCACTCTTGTTTTTCACATTTACCTGAATACGTACGGTATCAGTCAATCCGTAATTTTCTTTGTCGAAGCAGAAGTCACTGTATTCAAAGTCGGAATAGCTCAGACCATATCCGAACGGCCACAAGGGTTCGGGAGTTGAGAACACATAGTCACGGCCCGGCTTGTTAATGGTACCCGGTGAACGATAGATACCCTTATCCGAAGGCAAACGATTGTAATGTATAGGTAAATGGCCGACACTCTGCGGTATGGAGTAGCAGAGGCTGCCCGAAGGATTGACTTTGCCAAACAACACATCGGCAATCACTTCCCCTTCTCTTTCGCCACCATACCATTGGAACAGGATAGCCGGAATATGTTCCTTTTCCCAGGTAATGGAGAAAGGGCGTCCGGTTACCAAAATCAAGACCACTGGTTTCCCGGTCGCATAAATCTCCTTCACCAAATCACCCTGCACACCGGTCAGATTCAAATCAGTCAGATCATACCCTTCACCACAAGTACAATTGCTATAATCGCGCGCCAATGAAGCACTGGCAGAGCCTACAAACAAAAATACCACATCCGACTTCTTGGCAGTAGCCACGGCATCTGCAAACCCCGACTTATCATCGGATACCAAATCACAACCTACAGCGTGATGAACAGCCAGTTTATTACCAACGAGATTCTGTATTCCCTGCAACGGAGTAATCCCATCCTTATTATTACGGCTCCAGGTATAGTCACCAAACTGCACCTGATTGGCATTAGGGCCGATAACAGCAACAGATTTCAGCTTCTTCATATCGAGCGGTAACAGATTTCCTTCATTTTTAACCATTACCACACTCTCTTCCGATATCCTGCGAGACAAAGCAACATTCTCTTTTGTACGCACCTTTTTTTCGTATTCTTCGATAGGAAGTCCATAAGGGTTTTCAAACAGGCCTGCTTTGAACTTGGCATAAAGCACTCTGGAACAAGCTAAATCCACATATTTCACGTCCAATTCACCCAAACGTACCATAGCAGGTATATTGGCATAGCAATCACTTGAGGCTTCCAAGTCGGTACCTGCCATCAGTGCCATCTTAACCGCCTCATTAACATTGGAAGCTACTTTATGAAAACCATATAACATAGACACCGCCCCCCAATCGGAATAGGTATATCCTTTGAATCCCCATTCCGTACGTAATAAATCTGTCAACAGCCATTTCGATGCTGTATTGGGTATGCGGTTGGTAGAATTGTAGGCGGTCATTACAGAATTCACACCCGTTTGCTTAACGGCTACTTCATAAGGTTTTAGGAAAACCTCTCTCAAATCTCTTTCGTTGGCTTCGGTAGAAGCTAAATTCAATCCGGAAGTTGGCACCCCATGGGGACCGAATACCTTGAGCATAGGCGAAATTCCCCCGTCAATATATCCGTTTATCTCATGCACTCCCATCTGGGATACCAGGAATGGATCTTCACCGAAACTCTCTTCCACACGTCCCCAACGCAGTTCACGTATCACATCAATAGTAGGGGATAACACATGGTTCACACCCATTGCATTCAACTCACCCGAAATAGCTTTTGTCATCTGATAGGCCAAATCAGGATTAAAGGTACTCCCTAACGCTACAGCTTGTGGGAAAATAGTAGCCCCACCCTGCACGGCCCCATGAAGTGACTCAGAGATAGTAAAGATTGGAATACCCAAGCGGGTATTTTCGATACAGTGCTTTTGAATCTGATAGGTATAACGAGCCATCTCGATCCCCTCTAAAGTAAGTCCTTCGACAGCCCCCCAGCCCAATGTACCGATGATATTTTTCATCTTTTCCAAATTCAAAGTATGGTCATCATTCAGGATACTGCCTTCATGGATATGACGTAATTGGGCAACCTTTTCTTCTATGGTCATACGACTCAACAAGTCCTGCACTCTTACTTCTATCGGCTGTGAGGCATCTTTATATTTAGGGATGGGTTGCGCCGATAAACTGATGGTTAAAAACAGTAATACTGCTGTGAATATATAATTCTTCATTGATCGTTTGTTTAATTTAATAACTACTTAAAAAATCTCTAAACTACTACGGAACAGATACTGAGCTACCACGTAGTGGCTGTAGAGCCACTACGTAATAGTCAGCCAACCACTTCTATAAGTAGTTGTATCCTGAAAACCTAAAAATTTAATAAAATCGGAAAACGGAAGTTACCAATTCGGATTTTGAGTTAAGTTCGGATTCAGATCTCGTTCTTTTTGAGGTATTGGGAACAGATACCCTTTAGATGCATTAAAATAACGCGTTTCGATATAACGACGAGGAGTATTGTCAACATCCACAGTTTTGTCGTCCTTGCCAACTCCATCTTTACGCATATATGCACCATACATCTGTCCGGTTAGTCCTACCCCTGTAACAATCGTATTCTTTTCAGCATCTTTCCAACGGATAAGATCCATATAACGAAGTCCTTCATTGGCTAACTCAATACGGCGTTCATTTTTCAATAACTCCATCAACTCGTCTTTTGAGTTATAATTTTCACGGTGTACTCTACCACAGGAACAACGATCACGTAATTGATCTATCAGATTGCATACTTCCTCTTTTGCACTTTCTCCTTTCGTTTGCAATAAAGCTTCTGCTTTCATCAATAACACATCCGCATAACGGAATACAATAATATCATTAGTGCAGTCCCACACGGAGTTCATGGCATAGACAGAGTAGTCAATGTATTTGTTCCACATATATCCGGTAGCCGAAGGCTGAGAGTAATTATACTGGTGTTCAGGTACGGTAGTAGGATCTTCCGGATCATATAACCGTTCTTTGACAGTACCAGTTTCTACATCCAGATATTTTATCTGTCCGGTAGGATATACAATAGACTGATAAAAACGCGGATCCCTACCTTCATAAGGTTTTTTCGGATCATAGGAAGAACCGGCTTCATGAATCAATCGTCCGTCTGCCATAGGATAAGCATCAACCAACGAACCTGAAGGCGTAACTCCCCGATAAGGATCCTCACCGGTGATGCCCTTTAACAGCATGATTCCATTACCACCGTGGGAAGTATAAATTTCTCCAACTCTTTTATCACAAACTACACTCAATATTACTTCACAACTATTTTCTGCAACACCTGAAAATAAATCTTCATAAGGTGTATCACCTTCCCTGTATAATTGATATTTATCCTCCAATAGTTTAACAGTTTCCAATACATTCGAATAGTCACCGTTATACAAATACATACGGGCAATCAAAAATCTGCAAGCATCTGCCGTAACTCTACCTTTCTCTTGTGAAAGCCCTTCCAGCATTACGGCAGCCTCTTTCAACTTGTTAATGGCATAATCCACTACTTCCGCTTTGGGAGTGCGAACGAGTTGTTTGCTTTCAGGAATAGCCAGTGTTTCAGTCACCAGAGGAACATCGCCAAAATAACTTGTCAAAACATAGTAATTATAGGCTAACATAAAGTAGGTTTCACCTATTATCTTATTTTTATCTTGCTCTGATATATCCTCAATCTTTTCAATACCCTCAAGTAAAAACCAACATTTACGGATAACTTCATAGCTGCCATTCCATCTATTAGTAGGTATCTCGCCACTTGTTGTATAAGAACCGTTTGCCACCTGTTGAGCACCTCCCCACCAATCCCATACCAGATAGGCATTATCAGACATAGCCTCATCAAAAAAGATGGCATCTTTAGGAAGTAGTGATGCATAAATATCTACTAACACCTTGTCTGCATCCTCTTTACTTTTCCAAAAGTTTTCATTTGTAACTGTATCCTGTGGAAAAGAATCCAGAAAATCATCACATGCCTGCATAGTAAAAGCCAAGCTCAAAACACAGGTCATATAAGCTATTTTATTCATATCTATAAATCATTTAAGGTTTAAAAATTAAGATTCACTCCCATTGAATAAACTGCTACATTAGGATAAAATCCTCTTGCACCAACCGGAGTTTCAGGGTCCCAAGTACGGTATTTGGTAGCCGTGAACAAATTCTCTCCCGAAGCATATACACGCAATTGGTTGAGCCCCTTTATTTTGAAAGAGTAACCGATCTGCAGGTTCTTTAAACGAATATAGGAAGCATCCTGTACCCAGTGAGACATGTAAGCGTAATTATAATCACTGGACAGAATACGTGGGAAATAAGCCCCCGGCTTAGGATCCTGCGGATTGAAAGACTCTTTATAATGTTCTTTGCGCGCTCCATTAATCCCCATTGGCTGAATAGCTTCCATTGTTACATATCCATCGGCTTTACCTACCCCTTGAAAAAAGCAAGAGAAATCGAAGCCTTTGTACTCAAATCCCAAATTCAATCCAAAAGTAAAACGAGGAATAGAATTTCCAATAACAGTTCTATCTTCATCATTAATTACACCTTCTCCCGTCCGGTCCTTAATAATAATATCACCCATCCCCCATTTAGGATTGTATTTCTGCATCATCGGAGCATATTTGTCATATAACTCTTGATTGTCACAAATACCTAAAGTCTCGAAACCAAAGATTGCATTCAACGGTTGCCCTTCTATCTTAGCAGTCAATTCGGTAGTTGAAGATTTATATCCTCTCAAATCAATCACTTTATTCTTTACATCAGACAGATTGAATCCTATATTGTATTTAAAATCTTTCCCTATGTTCGAACGCCAACTTACAGTCAAATCCCATCCTTTATTCTCCATTTTACCAGCGTTTTCCATAGCAGGTTTAATTCCCAATGCACCCGGAGCTTCCAAGTTTAACAAAATATCCGAAGTTGTCCGGCAGTACCAGTCAAAAGTGGTTTGCAGCCTGTTATCAAACAAAGCAAAATCAATACCGAAATCCAAATTACGAGAAGACTCCCAAGTAATTATTTCATTCCCCATCAAGGCCTCTTTATAACCGATAATAGGGGTACCTCCAAAAAGATAACTTCCACCATTACCGACATTCGAAATAAACTGATAATCATTGATTCGTTGATTACCGAGTTCTCCCCATGACGCTCTTAGTTTTAGATTCTGCACGTGTTTCTTCAAAGGTTCAAAGAAAGCTTCCTCAGATATACGCCAGCCAGCAGATACAGAAGGGAAGAATCCCCAACGATGTCCACGTGCAAACTTGGAAGAACCATCATAACGAGCAGTAAATTCAAACAGGTAACGATCAGCATATACATAGTTAGTACGTCCGAAAAGCGAAGCCAATGCAGAATAAGTGGAATTACCTTCTGCTGCTGCCGTAGTAGCATCCCCGGCATTGATTTCACCAAAATCATCATTTGGAAAATCCATTCGTGAGGCTTTCGTATAAGCCCACTTAAATGTTTCCAAAGAACCACCTGCCATTACCTTGAAATCATGTTTACCGATTGTTTTCTCATAAGAAGCTGTGACATTAGCAGTCAAGTTGCGGTATTGATCCCAACGGTCAGTTTGTTTATTACGGGAAACTTCTGTAAGTCCACTCTGTCCTGCAGGCTCAAAACTTCCGTAAGTAACTGTTTTATTAAATATTTTTTCTTTATATATATTTGATTCATACCCAAAAGTACCCCTGATATTAAGACCGTCCAAAATATTAATTTCCGGAGCAATCAACAATGTCATACAGTCATTGTTCTTTCTTCTCATCCCATAATCTCCGTTCACCATACGTACAGGATTGGAAGGTGCAGCATCATAAGAATAAGTACCATCTGAGAATTGAACAGGCAAATAAGGCAATGCACGCATCGTTCTACGATAAGCCTCAGCTGCTCCTGCTGCGGACTCTTCTTGAGTACTATTTAAATATGCCATATTCACATCCAACTTCAGCCAAGAAGTAAGTTTGGAGGTGGTATTAACACGAAGATTGTAACGTTCATAATCTGTAGAAGGAATAATACCCTGTTGATCGGAATAACCGGCTGAGATCATATAGGTTATCTTATCACTACCTCCGGATACAGTTAACTGATGATTATGTTGTGGGGCACCCGAACGGAGTAATTCGTCATACCAATCCGTATTACCTTCCAACTTGTCAGGATCACCACCTGCTTTCATCCGGTCTATTCGATCCTGAGGAAACAAAGAGGAACTTTTTCCTTCATTATATTGCATTTGATTATAAAGCTCGGCATACTGCCAAGAAGTTACCGACTCCGGTACCCTTGTCGCAAACTGGAAACCTACATTACCTGAATAGTTAAAAGTAAGTTTCCCTTCTTTACCCTTCTTTGTAGTAATCAAGATAACGCCATTAGCAGCCCGTGAACCATAAATAGCAGCTGACGCAGCATCTTTCAATACAGACACTGATTCCACCTCACTCGGAATCACATCATTTAAGCTCATGGATACTCCATCCACCAAAACCAAAGGAGATGCATCCCCCCAAGTACCAATACCACGAACACGTACCGTACCTTGATTAGGTCCGGGTTGACCAGAATTCTGCGTAACAGTAACACCAGCAGCTTCACCTGTCAATGCAGAGGCAATAGAAGTAACCGGTTTATTGGCAAGTCTATCGGACTTTACAGTCTCAACGGCTCCTGTTAGGTTCACTTTCTTTTGTGTTCCATAGCCTACCACCACCACTTCTTCCAATGCCTTTGAATCTTCTACCAATACAATATTTACCGACGATTTATTCCCCACATTAATTACTTGTGTCTTATAGCCAATATAACTCACCTGTAACTTCGCATTATCATCAGGTAATTCCAACGAGAAATGCCCATTCATATCCGTAATAGTACCATTGGAAGCTCCCATTACAAAGACAGAAGCACCAATGACAGCTTCTTCCATATTATCCGTTACTTGTCCGGTCACTTTACGTTTGCCTCCAATGGTGTGCTGCCGGACAGCTTTATATACAGAAATACGCTTGCCGTTTACTTCATATTTGATACCCTTACCATCAAAAAGTATCCCCAAAATTTCGGCAACAGTCTTATTCTTGGCATCAATCGATACTTTCTCATTAGTATTTACATCATTGTTTCGAATCAGAAAAGAACAATCTGTTTTCTCCTCTATTTCTTTAAATACTTTACTTAACGGTACATTTTTTTGCTGGATAGTAATCCTAATCTCTTGTAAGGGTGAAGCAACACCTGAGAGAGGCAAAAGAAAAACAAAAAAGAAAAGCAAAATCTGTGTTCTTACCAACAAAAGATTAGCTCCGGAATGACAAAATAAATATGTCATTCCGCTATAAAAACATTTTTTTTTCATACATTTGTACTGATTTAAAGATTTTCTTAAAAGATAACTTAAATTCTGAATCGGAGGACATACCCCAATATGTATCTCCGATTTTTTTTTTACGTACAGTTTTCCATAATATTCTTTTTGAAGGTTACTACTTGATTGACTTATCGGTAATAGTAATCACATTACCACTCCGACTCCAGCTATATTTATTGTCGACATCCATATAGTCCAGTATTTCTTCAACCGTAAGTTTAGGGCTAATACTTCCTGAGAAGACCTCTTTATCCAGATATTTACTGTGGATAACAATCCGCACATCATACTTACGCTCGATAGCTTTCATTATTTCAGGTACTGATGCATTGACAAAACTCAAACGACCGGTAGTCCATTGTGAAGTTTGTAAAGCATCTACATGATGATGGTTCATTTTACCGCTTCTCTTATCATACGTCAACTGTTCATCGGGGGCAAGAATCACATTGTCCCGGGTTTCGGAAGCGGAGAATACATTTACTTTTCCTTTTATCAGACTGACTTCTATTTCAGAATCTTCCGGATAAGAACGCACATTAAAAACCGTACCGAGTACCTTGACATTTATATCATCGACATGAACAATAAAAGGTTTCTCCGGATTCTTTTGTACTTCAAAATATCCTTCACCTATCAAATAGACTTCCCGGCTCTTTTTACGGAGAAAAGCAGGATCATACTTCAGCACGGAACCGGAATTCAGACAAACGACCGAACCATCCGGCAAAATCACTTTGGTCTGCGATCCTAAAGGTACTTCCATTTGACACAAAGCCATTTCCTGATTCGATTCGGCTACATCATTATATATATAATAACCTGCAATAGAAGTAGTAAGAATCAATAAAGCAATAGCAGCCACTTGCGAGAAAGTACGCCACAACGGTATCCTTTTCTTTTCCGATTTCTTCTTTAGTCCTAACTTCACAGACAAAGCCTCATAGTCAGCTTGTTTTTCCTGTTCAAACTTACCGATAAACGATTTAGCCCGTGTCCGTGCCATTTCTTTATATCTCTGCTGATAAGAAATATCCGACTGCAGAAAATGAAGTAGCTTCCGTTCTCCATCCTCCAACAGTTTTCCTGCCAGAAAATCAAGCATCAATTCTTCAAAAGTATCAAGTTTCTTTTCCATCATTTCCATGTTCGTTTATATATAATACACATCTCGATATGGAAACATTTAGTCTTAAAGAAACTTTTTTTAAATAAATTGCAAGAAATTCTATAAACGACCTACTTTAGATTCTCCTATACCTACCCATTCTCCTACATAGGCATGTGGGAGATGATATTCCTTAGAGAGATGAGTAGGGTAATGCGTAAAACAAACAAGGGGAATAAAGAACTGACTCAAAGCCTCCCGTAAAGAAACAAAAACAGTATGCCTGCAGTAGGGCCCAATTGAAGTTTAATATGATCCATCGCATTCTTGATATGAACACGCACCGTATTTACCGATATGGCCTGTTCATCAGCAATCTCCTGAGGAGACATACCTTCATACAAGTATTTTTCAAAAACTAGGCGACATTTTACGGATAGAGAGTCTATCACCGTGTTAACCTGACTTTTCAGTTCCTCTATCTCCAATAATTGCAACGGGTTATTATCATTTTTGCAGAATTCTTCCTGAAAAGCAATCAGTTCCTCCCGATACTCGTCAAGCACACGTTCTCGTGTATGTAAAGTACGGATGTAATTCAAACAACGATTCTGTACACTTCGCAATAGGTAATTATGAATAGGGAAACTTAACTGACCTCTACTGCTCCAGATATTCATAAAAACATCATTAACGATTTCCTTTGCCTCATCCGGATCGAATACGTAAGTAGTAGCATAAGCGCATAAATAACTATAATAGCAATCATATAAAGCAGAAAAGGCATTTTCTTTTCCTTCATTTATATCATCTATTATTTGTTCGCTTATCCTAGTAGTAGTCATATTTTAAGGTATTGTGATACTTTAACTAAGAACAAAGTTAATATTTTCATATACCGCTAATCGTGTTTTATCTTTATTTAACACGAGGTAACAATCTATCAAAATTAAGGTTAAATAATAAATGAAATAAACTGAGCCCATCTACTCCAAATCATTCTTTGTTCTCTCGAAATTTAGTTTTGTCAGAAAGGTTTTGAAGATGAATTTTATCAGTTTTTATATTTATATTTGCATTGTCACTTCGATACGAAAAACATGACGGAACATGCATACCCGAAATGCAGTGAAACTATTATAAAATAGAATTACTGGGAAGGAAGCATTTATTATTGCAAGATACCGGATAATAAAGTAAATTCCCTCATAATCACTATTAAACTATAAAACAAAAAGAACAATGAAACAAGAAGTGTTATTTATCATTCTCAATGAATATGCCGATTGGGAAAGTGCCTTTCTGGCAGCCTCTCTCCATTCCGGACTGATGCCGGGTAGTGAAATCAAGTATGTAGTCAAAACAGTAGCCCCCACTTTGGAGGCAGTCCGTTCCTTGGGTGGTTTCCGTACTCTGCCGGACTACAGTTTTGATACTATGCCCTCCGATTATGCCGGTTTGGTCTTGATAGGAGGTATGCAATGGCAATCTCCTGAAGCAGAACGTATATTTCCCATTGTACAGGATGCTTTCGAAAAAGGGAAAGTGATTGGTGGTATCTGTAACGCTGCTTCATTTTTATGTGCCCATGGCTTCCTGAATCATGTCAAACATACGGGAAACACTCTTGCCGTACTTAAACAGTGGGGTGGAGAGCAATATACCAACGAGGATGGTTACTTGGAAAAGCAGGCTGTCGGCGATAAGAACATAGTTACGGCAAATGGTACCGGTTATCTGGAATTCACCCGTGAGTTGCTATTAGCATTGAAAGCCGATACACAAGAAAAGATAGAAGCATTTTATGATTTCAGTAAAAATGGACTTGTGAGATAACTACATATTCATCAAGCATACGGGACAACATAAATTATCCGATGATTCTCTTTTGGCTATAGAAGGAAATTTCATGGAAACCCGTATGTCTAACTGGAAAAGAGGAGAAGAAAATATTCTCTTTACGATCCCCTAACCATGATGTGACATGTGATGACAATGAAACCCGTAATCATAAGAGATCAGGTCAATGAAGCAACCAAAAACTAATCCGGACAGCCTAATCGAGAATTATCTTCCGGCAGATTATTATGACTCTTTTTCAAAAGAGTCGCATAACAAGAACGTCATCTCCATTGACGAGTTCGCAGATATAGCTTTTAACCAACTTCCCTCTTCGATTATTCTGCTTCTAATAGTAAGAAATAGTTTGATTAAACCCTTCGGACTCGATACAAACAGACGAGTCACGGATATGGAGTGTGAAAAAAGTCAACATAAAATAGTCTTTGGCATGTCCGATAAGCACCTGACTTTTTACGTATCCCTTTGGTGTAAGGATAGAGTAGAAAAAGAGGTAAACGTGCATCTTCCTAAAAAGAAAAGCATCCCGGAATTACGTAATTAAACAGACTTTTTTATTGCTCCGAAATCTTTCTTACTATCGGTTTATCCGCTTCCGCCCAGTCCAATATTGCCATCTCTCGTGTAGAAAGCCATTGTGCAGCAATATGTTCTTTCAATACATATCTTTGCCCGACAGGATGGCAAAGAAAAGCATGCATCGTGATCTCAAAATCGGGATAGGTATGATGGACGGTCAAAAGTTTCTCTCCCACTTCAATAACGTAATCCATTTCCTCCATGATTTCCCTTTGAAGCGCCTCCTGCAAAGATTCACCTTCCTCCACTTTTCCACCCGGAAATTCATATCTGAAAGAAGTATATGAAAATTTAGTTTGCCCCCGTTGTACACAAAGATATTTCTCACCTAATCGAATAACGGCTGCTACAACTTCTATACTTTTCATAATGACTATGATATTGGGATTAAAAATAATAGAGGCAAAAGTAATAAAAGAATGCGGGAAAGAAAGAAATAAAGATATATTTATAATGCACAGTACATTTTTGTAAGACACATTTGTTGCTACAAAAAATTTTACGTAAATTTGTATGGTAACAATATGATCATTATGGATTTTGAAAAAATCACCAAAGAAGCTGTAGTACAAGCTTTACTAGAAATCAAGAAAAATGGCATCCCTAAAAATGCGCACTCTTCTACTTATGATATTTTATACAAAGGTAAGAGATATCCACCTAAACTAGTGATGGAATATGCTTATCAACATTCTACTGGAAAACAAATAACCAGAAATGATTTTGAAGGAGGAGAAAAGACACCATGTTTTAATAGATTGAAAGAATTAGGATTTACTATAGTTCATAAAGAGAAAAATCCTAACTTTTATGAGACACTAACTAAATTCCTTGAACAAACTAAGACAAAAAGTCAAAAATATAAAGACTATCCCAAAGAGTTTTTGGGACTGAATATTAGTGTTAGTTTTGGTATAGGTGGCCCTTCAAAGACTCCATGGATTTCTTTCTTGTACGATGGACAAAAGACTCAACATGGTATATACCCTGTATACTTATATTACAAAGAATATAATACACTGTTTTTAGCGTATGGTGTAAGTGAAACCACTCCACCCAATATAGAGTGGAAGTTTAATACTAGTCCTGAAACAATTTTTGATTTTTTTAAACGGAGAGGAATAAAACCTAAACGATATGGAAATTCATATGTATTTAAGGATTATGATATTAACAACTTAAATCCTTCTACAATCAATAAAGATTTATTTGAAATCATCGAAAATTATAAGAATTTAATGGCTTCATATACAGAAATATCAACTAATACTAATAAAATGCAAAGTCCCAGTATTAACATAGATTATCAGTCTATACCAGCTAATCTAAGACAATTTGTCACTGCTATTAAATCGAAACCATTCATACTGTTAGCTGGCATTTCTGGTACAGGAAAATCACGTATAGTCCGACAATTAGCTTATGCCACTGGTGGAGAAAACCCAGAAAAAGTTCAAAAGCCATATAATTACGAAATGATATCTGTACATCCAAACTGGCACGACTCTACAGAATTGTTAGGATATGTAACTCGGGTTTCCGGAAATCCGGAGTATATAGTAACTGATTTTCTGAAATTTATAGCTAAAGCTTGGTTCTACGAAGGAATCCCATTCTTCCTTTGCTTGGATGAAATGAACCTAGCACCCGTAGAACAATATTTTGCAGAGTACCTTAGTGTTGTCGAGAGCCGAAAATTGAGAAATAATAAAATAGTTACAGACCCGATAGTACCTCCATTGACAACTTGGGATAAAGCAGATCAGAAAACACTTGTTTCTGATCAAATACTTAAAGAATTATTTCATGAATTTTGGAATAATGAAGGTTGGAATAACTCTACAATAGCTGCCCGAATTGAAGAATTAAAAGAACAATTCAAAAATACAGGTATTTCTATTCCTCAGAATCTGATTGTAATGGGAACTGTGAACATGGATGAAACAACTTATAGTTTTAGTCGTAAGGTACTGGACCGTGCAATGACCATTGAGATGAATCATGTAGATTTAAATAGTGGTCTCAGCAAAGCACAAGATAATATTACTCCTATCACGGCTAAAGCACTTTTACCTGAAGTAGTTGAGGGATATGATGTTTATGAACAAAACCCAGAAATATGTAAATCTATTATCAAATATCTACAACAAGTTAATGAGAAGTTAGAAGATAGTCCATTCAAAATTGCCTATCGCACACGCAATGAATTTCTTATCTATGTGTTAGCTAATTTACCATATCAAGGTAAAGAGACTCAGGAACAGTGTATCACTCGTGCACTCGACGAAATAACCTGTATGAAAATACTGAGTCGTATCGAAGGAGACAAAAACAAAGTAGGTACAGTATTAGATGACTTATATACCATTATACAAAAGAGAATTGAAACAAGTGGTATTAATTCAGAAAAATCAATCTCTCTTGATAAAATTCGAAGAATGAAAAAGAAATTGGAAACGGCCTATTATTGCGACTTTTGGAACTAATCACTAACGAAAAATTATGGAGGCGCTGCTCACACTGAACCATCCAGACTATAAATTAATGGTCTATTGTCCTTCTTATGATAAAATATTTAAGAAGGCGCAAACTTGCATGCGTGTAAAGCAGAATGATGAAACTCTTTATTCTATTTATACGTGGGATAAAAATGCATTCACTCAAATTAATGGAGAGCAATTAATAGAAGGTAAAAGGCACCCTTCTATCTTTTTTGAAAATACAGATTATCAATTCTGGATCAATTTTAAAAGAATAGATATAGAAGATGCTTGGATCAATACTCCTTTGAGAAACATTCAAGATAATTTTATGTTCAATCAAGAAAATCAGATACTCTTTGGACATCTTAACTATGGAAACGATATCGGTAGAGCAGAATTTAATATTGATTATAAACTGAAAAATGGAGAAATAAGGCATTCAAAACTTGGTTACGATGTACTTTCAATAAAATTAGATTATCATAAAGACTTAAAGAAGATTGTAGACGATATTGAGAAAGAATATCGAATGCTTTCTATTGACTTTCTGCGAAAAACATACCACACTTTTGATGTAGATGTAGTAGGAGAAACACCAGATATTATCTGGTGGAATCTATTTAAAGACATTCAAACAAATTTTATACAAGCTGTAAAAAACATTGTGGACTGTCCCCGTAACCGGCTAGTACAAAAAGAGACCTATCTTCGGGCTGACAAACTAAAACGATTAACTCCACAATTGGAAATACAATTAACAGAACATCGTAAAAATCCAGCGCATTTATACCGTACCGAGCACCCTATTGCCTGCGTAGATACAATGGAGAATCGTTTTTTGAAGTACTGTATTATCTTCATTGCCGAAAAATTCTCAGATTTAAAATGCAGAATTATTAATAGTTACAAGCAATTGACAGAGAAATATATTATCAATCTGAATCAGCAACAGGAGGAATTACAACGATTGGTTCACCACCCATTCTTCAGAACAGTAGGTGAATTTCGAGGATTCACACAAGAATCTTTGATATTAAAACAAGCCACTGGATATTCGGAAATTTATCATGATTGGATCATACTTAGTTGTGGATATGATCTAAAAGAAGGCGCTAATAGTCTAGAGCTAAAAGATATAGCTAAATTATACGAAATATGGTGCTTCATCGAACTCAAGAATATTATTAAAGAATTATTAGGAAACGAAGTTGAAACAAATTATTCTAAACGACCAGAAAAAAAATTTATTACCCAGTTGGGAAAAGGAAAATTATCTAAGGTCATCTTCTCTAAACACAACATTGAGCTGGCAAAAATTTGCTATAATCCTAAAAGTTACGTTGGAGAAGAACAACTATCCACAATAATTCCGTGTACAACTTCATATACTGTCTCACAACAGCCAGACATTATCTTACAACTAACAAGACGCGATATCAAACAAGGTATAAAACTAACCTATTTATTTGACGCAAAATACAGAATAGGAGATACTCAAGATAATGTAGACACTCCACCTGACGATGCTATCAATCAAATGCACCGCTATCGAGATGCAATATACTACATAGATCAAGATACTAAACAGCTAAAGAAAGAGGTTATTGGTGGTTATATCTTATTTCCCGGAAATGGTGAAGACAGCGCTGTCGAAGAGATGAATTTCTATAAATCTATTGGAAAAGTTAACATCGGCGCTTTCCCCCTACGTCCACAGGATAATGAAAGCAAAGAGCTGCTTAGAGGTTTTCTTAAAAGATTGATTTGGGAATGTCCAACCTATCAGATTTTAGAACAAACTTTTACTCACAAAGAAACAATGCTAACTTTCAATCAACCTGGAAGTGTATTATTAGTTCCCATTGCAAAAAGCCGCTCCTATTTCAAAGATTTTAATGAACGTAGTAAAGTGATTCATTATTATTTTGGCAAAATCAAAATGGGAGGTGTATACGAACATTTAAATTTCCAGAAATATGATTACTTTATTCCGGTAATTGAAGGAAAAATCAGGGATGTCTATCGCATTGAATATGCATCAGTTAGACATAGGAACGACATTCCAGGAATAGAACCAAAAGAAAATGTGGATCTTTCTGACTTCAGAATTTACATGAAACTTACTTCTCCCTCTTATTTAACTGGTGCAAAACGATTAATTCCTATTCGGCATTCGAGGATTGATTATAAATGTTTCTTTAAAGAATATAATTCAATAACGGAAGTGATAAATCTTATAACTGAATAGATATCGTTAAATACCAATAATATACCGCTATACCTACTTGCAATCCCTCAATCACCGGTATTCCATACTTGAATTTAAAATACCATGTCTTATGCCGAAAGATATACATCCCCACCCGTGCACCTAACGAACCTACTACGGCTATTCCCTGCAGACGGACTTCAGGAGTACGCCATCGTTTCCGGGATGCATGCCGTTTATCAATACCATACATAACGAAAGCAACGATATTCACAACTACTAAATATAAAATAAGTAACTTCAACAGTCAGCCTTTTTGCAATTCTCCTGCAAAGACACATATTTTTAATCAGGCCCGATTTGCCGGCCGGAAGATTCTCCGTATCTTTGCCACATGGCAGAGAGAAACGAATTACATAAAAGGAACAGGCATAACGGACAGTACGATTTTTCAAGACTGACGGAGGAATACCCACCGTTAAAAAAGTTCATCGTACTGAACGCTTATGGAACAACAAGCATCGATTTCTTTAATCCCCGGGCAGTAAAGGCACTCAACAAAGCCCTCTTGATAAGTTACTACGGCATACGATACTGGGATATTCCTAAGAATTATCTGTGCCCACCCATTCCCGGGAGAGCAGACTATATCCATTACATAGCAGATTTGATTCAGCCGGATATATCCAATGAATCGACAGGGTTGAAAACAGCTGTCCCAAATGCCCGTCAATACAGGTGCCTGGATATCGGTGTAGGTGCCAACTGCATCTACCCCATTATCGGTCAAACGGAATATGGATGGACTTTCGTCGGTTCCGATATCGATCCGGTTTCCATTGACAATGCACGAAAGATCGTAACTTGTAATCCGGCATTGGCTCACAAAATAGAACTTCGGCTACAACGGGATAGCCGGAAAATATTTGAAGGAATCATTGCTCCGAATGAATATTTCGACGTAACTCTCTGTAATCCTCCCTTCCACAGTTCCAAAGAAGAAGCAGAAGACGGTACGCTACGCAAACTCAGCAGCCTGAAAGGTAAGAAAGTAACCAAAGCCCGGCTCAACTTCGGAGGCAATGCCAACGAACTCTGGTGTGAGGGCGGTGAATTTCGATTTCTGCTGACTATGATCGAAGAAAGTCGCAACTACCGGAAAAATTGCGGATGGTTCACCAGTCTGGTATCAAAAGAAAAGAACCTGGGTAAACTGACCGCCAAGCTGAAATCGACCGATATAGCCGAACATAGAATCATTGAGATGCACCAAGGTACTAAAACCAGCCGGATCCTGGCATGGAGATTTTGAGAAAGATAGGGTTATCAAATCAGCAAGTATCGACTCAAATCCTTTAGGGAGACGATCTTCACAAGAGAGCGACTGCCATCTAAAGATATCATTGACATTGAGCTGTCTACCAAAACAAACAAGCAAATTCCGGAAAGCATGTTTTAACATAGTATTAAAACTTGTTTTCTATAAACAAAAGATTTGTTCTTTGACTGTAGAAAACTAATTCTTTATTTATAAACCATCAAAACCATATATTCAGAATTAACATTGTTAACAGGAAAACAATACACCATTATGAACCTATTAATCATCAGTAACGCCGATAGCTGCCGCAGCCGAATCGCACAAGCACTTCTTTCTTCGTTTGGAAAAGGCATGAAAGTATATTCTGCAGGGACAATGCCCGCAGCAGAGATTCATCCGTTGGTCCTGAAACTAATAAAGGAAACAGGTATCGAACCGAACACACAACCTCCCCACTCCATCCGTGAATACACCAACGAAAACTGGGACCATATCATCGTACTTTCCGGTACGGCCGATGATATACGCAATCTCTTCCGGAAGGAGGTAAAACACTGGTATCATCTTCCCTTTGAAGACTTGTTCTCCACAGCGGCACCAAGCGAAGTGGAACTGTGGGATCGCCTGATACGCCTGAAAGAAGATATACAAAGAAAAATGTACGAACTATACCGGGACGATCTGAGAGAGCAATTACTACCGCGCTGTAGCTGCGGAGCCAATGATTTTTGCAGATGTGAGTGAGGGAATTATTCCCTCACTTCCTGCTTTATCAGCCGTGTCACACTTGTGATGTTCCGCTTATCCTTGTTCAGAATATAAGTATATTTATAATCGCTTGCCCGATAAGAGGTAGGCGAACTATTCACCAGGATAATATTCCGGTTATTGGCAAAGTCCAGAATCCCCTTAATATTATTAGGGTGAAGTTTTCCGATTTCATCCATCATACAGTGCAACTTAAAGTCGTTGAACTGATGCGATGCTTTCTCCTTAAACACATTTAGTAACATGATATTAATCATGGCCTTCACCAGGATATCCGTTCCGTCGGAACCCACGTTTGCCAGTTTCTCCACCCATCCGCTATCGTTGTCGTTCTCCACAATACGGAACTGGAGTTCGAAGGTATCGGAAAGGGTAAGTTCTTTTTCTTTATTCAATACCAGTTCTTTCACCAATGACTGCAATAAACTTACCGCCTGCCGATTCCGTTCTACAAAATCCTCTTGTCCGAACAGGCTGAACATGCCCGGGGCACCCGGCTGATTCCGGTCGCAGAACTCTTTGATCGTGACAAAATGTTGCATGATACGATTACCGCTCGGCACAATCTGCAAGGCTATACTCTTGATAACTCCGGCAAAATTGCGTTCCACAAAGTCACTGTTGATATCGCTTATGGTCTTACGAATCAGTCCCTCTTTTGAAAGCATGTCCGTCGTTTCTTTTCCAATCCGATGAATCAAGTCGGTGTATGCCTCGTTTGAACGACGTTCAAAATCAATAATCTTATCATTATCAATAAATTCTTTCAGATCGGCGGCAAAAGTCATAAACTCTTCCCGCTTCGTAAGCCGCGTACGGAAATTGAACGTATTCTGCTCGGAGAAATTACCGGAAAACCGACCGACGGCCTCCCTGAAGTCTTTTTCCTGTTCAATCTGCCGGTAATGGTTTTGAGTCAGTTCCTCAATCACCTTCTTACAGCGCTTGGCATTCTCTGTTTCCACCCCCGTTTGTAACACAGGCGGACAGATATTGAGCGTTTTGAAGTTCTCCGTCTCCCGAATATCCTCGTCCAAATGTTTCAGGCGGGTGTTTGTCTCAGCCAGCTGCTTGTTCAGTCCCGTTACTTTCAGATTCAATTCTTCCTCTTTCAAACGGAACTTTTCTTTCTCGCCTTCCAGTTCTTTCTCGGCCAACTGCTTTTCGTTTCTGAATTCGTCCATCCGGTCAAAGAATTCTCTCTTGTCCTTCTCGTAATCGTAGACCAGGCGACGATGTTGGTCAATAAACACCAGCTCCTGTTCCGTACGGGCCACTTCATTACGCAAAGCAGTGATACGCTCCGTATCCACTCCTTTCCCGGAGAGTTCGTGCAGCAAGTCTTTGTCCATGGTTGCCAGCAGTTCATCGGTTTTCTGCCTTTCGGAAGCAATGGACAGGTGAATTTCTTCTTGTTTGTTACGGATCAGGGCATCCTCTTCTTGCATTCTCTGGTTACGTTCCTTCTCCTTTTGACGTACACGAGTTTCGAGCAGATGATTGAACTGTTCCAATTCCGCCACTGTCCCCTGCAGGCTACGGGTAGCCTCGGCCAACTGTTTATCCAATTGCTCCAGCAGGACACGCTTCTCCTCCCCTGCCTTCTGTTCCCACCTGATTTCATCCGCTTTCAGGAACCGGATACGCTTATCGTTCTGCTCCATACAATAAGTGGATTGAGCCACATCCTCCTTACAGGTACTAAGCGTGGCCTGATGTCTTTTCCGAATCAAGGCCAGTTCCTTTTCTTTTTCCTCTCCCAACTTCTCAAGCTGCTGTTGCCACTCTGATACTTCCTTACCGGCTATTTCCTGATCCGCCGCATACTCTTGTACACTTTTCACCTCCTTACGGATAGCCGAGAGGTCGAGTTTAATGCCATAGAAAGAGTCTTGACCGGCATCCGGAACAGACTGAGGCTTCAGTTCCTTGCTGAACAAAACCTGTTTCTCGTCCACGACCTTGCCAATGGTATCTTCCCACCCCTGACAGTTCTGACTCAGCCATTCGTAGAATGAACCCTGACGGTTGTCGAGCAAACGATCTATCTCCGCTACCCTCTCTTTAGCAAGTGTAATCTGCTGTTCGATATCCTTTTGGCGGGCAGTGAACTGCTGCTCACAGGCAGTCTGATCCAATTCCCACCGGCGGCGCACCAGCTCCATCTGTTGTTCAGCTTCTTTCTGCTTCAGCCTATGCTCATGGTTCTCCTTTTCCAGTGCGGCACGCTCCGTCCGGCAGGCTTGCAACTCCTCTTCATAAAGAGTCCGGTGCAAACACTTCTCCCGTTCCATTTTCAACTGATAGATGCCTTCCTTTTTCTTTTCTGTCTGCTCACGCAGAAGGGTCAGTTTCCCAACTTCCTGTTCCCTTACCTCTTTCAATATTTTATCGAACTCCTTACGTATGGCTTCCTTACGCTCGATGGCACGCAGATGGAGGGTATTCAACTCGGCGTTTTTCCCGTTACGGAAACGCTCAAAGGCACTGGCCGCCTGTTCTTTCAGCAGTTTATACTGGCTGTTGATGTCGTCAAAGCGTGCAGTCAGCATGGTCAGCTGCTCTTCCAGCATTTGCTTGTGAAGCACAGCTTCGGACTCCGCATTCACCCGTTCCCGTACATGATGAATATCCTGCGATTCGTACCGTTCTTTTCGCTCCCGTGCTGTTTTCAGATTTTCGTTCTGCACTTTGACCACTCCCAACAATCGGTCACGCTCACTCTGAAATTTCCCGGAAAGTTCTTCCAACTGGCGTTTCTCCTTTGCCACTTCTTTCAACAGCTCTTCTTTCTGTTTTTGCAGAGAAGGGAGTACTTCCCGCGCTGTCCGAAAAGCGTAATTCAATTCTCCGGCCAATGTACGGGCCTGTTGCTCCAGATAATGCATTTCCCGATAAAGTTCAATCACCCGGTCGGCTTGCCTGCGGACAGTTACCTCACCGTTCTTATTTTTCCGGAACCACTTACTGATGTCGGTCACTTCTTCATCGAACCGGCGCAGATGATGGGCATACTGCCCCAGATCGATACGCACATCTTCTTCGTTCAGAGACATGATAATGGTTTGCTTGATAAACTCTGCATCAAGTTTTGAGTTCAGAAAAACATTCTGAATCGTCCGGGGTATATTCTGGTACTGCCGGCTTTCGGTAATAGCAAACTTCCGAAACTCCGGAGGAAGCCCCCGGCCATTACCGAAAATAATGTCTCGATACTCCTCATACGTCTCTATACGACGGCTCTTATAGACAAAACTGCCAAGCGCATCACGTATCTGATCCCACTCTTCGTATGCTTTTCCCTCGGGTGAAATGAAATATTCTTTCTTATAGCCCGTGCCCAGAAAGCGGAAGCAGACCCTTCCCTGCGAACGGAAAGCCAATACGCAATACGAAGCATCATCCACCACCACTTCATAAATAATGTATGAATTGACGTACGGAAAATAGTATTCATCAAAACTCTTTTTCTCTTTTGAAATGCCCAGCTTTGTCTTATCGGCATTGTAAAAGAAGAGTAATGCACGCAACGCCGTACTTTTCCCCACTCCCTGTGTACCGATAAAATGAACATTGCCGTCTATCTGTATTTCGGCATATTGGATACGGGCACTATTGATAAAAATAATCTTATTCAGGTATCTCATTCTGTATCTCTTCTGGTATGTTAATGCAAGCGACCAATTCTTCCAGATAGCCGAAAGCCGCCACTACCTTATAAGTGGAAGTAATCTCGTTTTCCAGTTCAATAAAGCCGTCACGTTTCAGGTCGTTTACTATTTTGTCAATCATCTCTTCATGCTTTTCCCGTCCGGTAAGCTTTTTCAGGCCGGTAAGCTTCTCTTTCAACTCTAAGTCGGTTCCCACTTTCACAACCATATCGGCCGGCTGAAAACGGAATCCGGATGAAAAGGCCGCATCATAAGTCTTGATAAAGTCGAGTACATCAATCCAACGGACAGCAATCTCCAACTTACGTTCCAAGTCGACTTTATTCTCGCGACGGGAAAAATAATAGTATTCGTTTCCGCTTTCGAGCACGAAGTTGATGGCGGCAAAGAAGTCGTACAACTCCGACTGGTTGTCTTCAATCACCGTATAAAGTTGCCGGATGTTGGGATTGGTACTATCGGAAGAGATAAATCCTCCTTTACTCAATATTTCAAATATCTCAGCAGTTTGTTTAATCATTACTGTAATGGTTTTAAATTCATTTCACCACAGATTACACGGATTCTCACAGAATTCCATTGAGAATTCAGACCAAAGTATCTGTAAAAATCGGTATTACCCGGTGGTGAATCTTATTTATTCCTAAACTATTTCTCCCGTCCTTTCCGGATAAATCAACGCATATTCCACACCATCCATCCTGCCATACTCGTCGGTGATGCGGAGTTCTTCGTAAAACTGGGATACGATCTGGCAATAGAATGTGATTCTTTCATCAAAAGACACCTCTTGTGTGAAAGGGTAAGCGGTAACAAACGAAAACAAGTCCCCATCAGCCTGCATAAACCGCTTCTTCACTTCTTCCAGGTTGATGTAAGCCTCTTCGGATATATGGGTCTCAAGTGACTCCTCAGCGATGCTGTCGGCCACATTACGGGCCAGTATGGCTCGCTTGCCGACTGTGGCTATCACCTTACGGATACTCTCTAACACTTCATCGTCGTTACGGAGATATTCGACAGAGAGACGCAACGGATATGCCGGTGCAGGCTCAAACCAGACACTGTCTTTCTGCATCAGCACCCGGCAGATATCGGTCCGTTCTTCCAATTCGAACTGATCTTTGAGATATTTCAGCTGACGGATTTTGACCCGTATCTTATTCTGATACTCTATCCGGTTCAGGTAGCTGATGATTTGCTTCTGTATCTCGATCAGGTTATGGAAACATTCATTGAGTTGTATCCGTACGTTAGCCACCACCAAAACCAGTTCATCATCCGGAACCCGGCGAAAGAAACGGTCTTCTTCGGTGACAAGGAGTTCTTCACTCACTCGTATCAGTGCCTCGATATCCCGCCGTTTCTCGTCCAGGCGGACCAGTTTCTTTTTCTTGATCTGATAGTTCGGTTCATTCTTGAATGTGCTGTCGATGTTGCGCTTCAGGTCGATGACATTACGCAAGGTAGTCAAGGCAATGTTACGCAATATACGCTTAATGGTACGCAGGTAAGTGGTCTTCCTTTTCTCATGGTTTTCTTGCTGATAATAAGAGATGGTATCTTTGAGATAGCTGATATGCTCGTTAACAAACGAAGTATTGATCTCCTCGTTTACCTCGAGCACCTGCTCGAAAAAGTGCAGGTAGATATCCTCCATTTCGAGAAACGAACCATTCTCACGAAGCACTCCGTGGTCGATCAGGCTCTGTATACGTTGCAGTTTGTATTCAGTCAGTTCCAGTGCATACTCCCGCCGGAAGGATTGCTGTTTCCGTTTGCCGAACATCTGTTTCAACAAAAGTTGTTCGCGGCTCATCATTTTCAGCAACTCGTCAATAGAGTGAAATGTAGTCATGTATAACGGCTATAAACTTTTTCGGGGTTCCTTATCTTGTCAGTTTTCTCTTCATTCCTCCAGCCACTTCTTCTTTGAGAAAAGTCATCAACGGCTTTCCCACAACAATAAACGTAACGGCCACCAGAATCATCAGAATACCCAGCATCAGCCTGGGCGTCAGCCGCTCACCAAAAATCATGACACCAAAGAAGAGAGCCGTCACCGGTTCGAGTGCTCCCAAGATAGCGGTCGACGTGGAGCCAATGGTGTGAATGGACACAGCGGTACATACCAGTGAAATCACGGTAGGCAGGAAAGCCATTGCCAGAATATTACCCCAGGCAGGAAGTGAAGGCACAGCTTGCAAGTCCGAACAAAAATTCAAACGGACTATATAAATGGAAAGACCGAACAGCAGGGCATAAAAGGTCAACTTGGCCGTTGACATCAACTTCAGGGTGGAATGATTGACACCGACTATATAGACCGCATAAGACAGCGAAGAAAGAATGACCAGCAACATCCCTACCAGACTCAGCGTCTCACCCCCTTCTCCTTTGTAAAGCAGTCCGATGCCGGAAAGGGCCAACAGAATACAGAACACAGTCAGTAACGATACTTTCTCGTGGAAAAACAAGAACATGATAAGCGCCACCATCACCGGATAGACAAACAGAATAGTGGAAGCAATGCCGGCATCCATGTGCTTATAACTCAGAAACAACAACAATGAGGAAGCGGAAAAGAGCAGTCCGCCTACAATCAGCGGCAGAACCTCGTTCTTTTTCAGAGCGAACGATTGTCTTTGTACTTTCATCAGAATGCCTAGAATGAGCACGGCAAACCCGTAACGGTAGAACAAGACAGAGTCCACTGACATTCCCTCTTTATAAAGCGGCAGTGTAAACAACGGATTCATGCCATAAGTGGCGGCAGCCACAGCCCCGCACACAAATCCTTTAGCCTTACTATTAATATTCATTATTATATTCATTTTTTCGGGGTGCAAAGATACGGTTTTTTAGAGATCTTGGTTACTTTTGCGTCAATTCTAACAGAGATTAAAATTGAGCAAAAACCGTATTGATCAGGAAAAGAGAGTAGTAGAGTTGATGATTCGCCTTTACTGCCGTAAAAAAGAAAAGAATGTCACGCTTTGCCCCCGGTGCGAAGAGTTGTTGCGCTATGCACACGCCCGCCTGGACCACTGTCCCTTCGGGGAGAAAAAGAAAGCATGCAAGCAGTGCAGCATACACTGCTACAAACCCGCCATGCGGGAACAGATGAGACGGGTGATGCGCTTTTCCGGTCCCCGGATGCTGATTTACGCTCCTTGGGAGGCAATCAAGCATCTGTTGGGATAGACATGGTCGGCTCTGAAAACGATTAAATCCATCAAACAGAAAAATACGTTTTGAAACTAATTCCATATATATCCTATCAAAAAAGCAACTAATCCTTCCTTTCTGCTAACAGCCTATAGAAACAAAAAAGCACTGATAGAAAGTCAAGACAGAGAAGAGTGGAAGAATATGCAAAAATGCAGCTTCATTATCTTATAAAGATGCAATAAAAAGGAAATATATGCAGTGACTCCAACCATCAGAGCCTGCATTGGAAGGAAAGTAACGGTGCATTCCTTTCAAAACAACGGTGCATCCCTTTCAAAACAACGGTGCATCCCTTTCAAACCAACGGTGCATCCTCTTCCAAGCAACGCTGAAAGGGTAAAAAAGGGAGATTGATCCGGCCATTTCCGAATTATCAGGACCCTTGAAGCGAAGCGATCCGAACTGACAAAAAGTTCGGTTCCCGGCCGTACACTTTCGATCCGAAAGCAGACCGGGCGTATACAAAGCATAAAAGCCGGAATGCCGCAAGATCGGCGTCACCACGCTCCGTCCCTAATCGCCTGTAATCGTTTTTTTTCAAATCCATTCGCCACCGGGACAAAACAAGGCTGCCGGTAAGTGATAGAATATACAAAATGACATTTTATCGCTGCGGATGTTTTCCCGTTCCCCCTTATCATCAACTTTTCCAGAATCCGGGATAGAAAAGCAAAAGTACACTAAAGAGCTCCAACCGTCCTATCAGCATCAGAAATGAAAGTACCCACTTGGCAGCGTCGGGTAATCCATTCCACGAATAGGCTGGGCCACAAGATCCCAATCCCGGTCCCACATTACCGATACTGGAGATCACCGTACCGATGGACTCGGAAAAGCCGACACCCAAGAACAGGAGAACTGCCCAACCAAGAATGACGATGATAAGATAAAAAGCAAAAAACATACCCACAGTAGACACAATCGAAGGTGAAACGGTCTGCTTGTTGACTCTTACCGGCAATACGGCATTGGGATGCAATAAATGCTTGAATTCATTCCGGATAGAGCGGGCAATAATCAGCAAACGCATGTTCTTGATACCACCGCTGGTAGAACCGGTACATCCTCCCGAGAGCATGGCAATCAGCAACAACATCCACGTAAAGGCAGGCCAAAGATTATAGTCGTCTGTGGCAAATCCGCAAGAAGTATGTGCCGTAGCCACCTGAAACAGCGACTTACGGAAAGCCGTCTCCCAGTCATAATGATTTTGAAAGACCAGTGCGAGAGTGATCAGAAAAGTCAGGATAGCGACAGAACCGAGGAACCAACGTAATTCTTCGTCCCTCAAAAGACGACTGACTTTACCGCGAAGGCACATCAGGAATAATGCAAAGTTGACTCCCGAAAGAAGCATGAATATAGCGACCACATATTCGATAAACGGTGAATTCCAATACGAAATACTGGCCTGCTTGGTAGAATATCCACCGGTGGCCGTCGTAGCAAATGACTGGCAGACAGCATCAAAAAGGCTCATACCTCCCAGCATCAGCAAAATGGTTTCTGCCAGTGTCAATATCAGGTAGACTGTCCATAGCCATTTGACCATCACATTAATCTTAGGATGGGTACGGTCGTGGGTTACTCCCGTAGACTCGGCGGAAAAAAGCTGTACTCCCCCACTGGTGAAAGCGGGCAATACGGCAATTGTGAAAAAAACAATCCCCAGCCCGCCAATCCATTGTGTCAGGCTGCGCCAGAAAAGCATACCATGCGAAAGCGATTCGATATCATCAAGAATCGTAGCTCCCGTAGTAGTAAATCCCGACATGGTCTCGAAGAAAGCATTAGTCAACGAGTCAATACTTCCGCTCAAATAAAAAGGCAACATACCGAAAAGTGTGAAAAACACCCACGAAAGTGTCACAATGCAGTAACCGTCACGCCGGCTCAACCGATTTTCCGCACCACGTCCATAAAACATCAGTAACGCACCGGACAGGAGGTTGATACCCGCCGTATAAAGGAAATACTTGTAATCGCTTTCACCATAAACCACGGATATGCCGGAGCAGAGTACAAACATTCCCGCCTCTATAAAAAGTAAGACCCCAAGTACGCGCCCTATCATTTTGCCGTTTATCAGACTGTTATTCCGTTTACTAACGTATATGTCCGTCGACAGGTATTCTTCCATAACACACGATTTTTTTTGCGAAAGGCATATAGCCAATATCGTGCCAAAACGGAAAGAAAAAGTACAAGTAAATAGTTACCAGACAAATAGATTTTCCATTCAAGTATCGAACAGTGATCATCACCCTACCATTTTGATAGGATCAGCTTTTCAAAACGAAAAGGTGCATCTTCAGGAAAGCCGGTTATCCCTGCATAAAAAGTTTATGCTTCATTTCTGAACTGAACAGGCGAGAAGCCTGTATATTTACGGAAAAAACGCGCGAAAGAAGAAGAGTTCGGAAAACTAAGTTTATCCGCTATCTCTGTGACACTCAAATCCGTCGATCTCAGCATCAGTTTGGCTTCTCTCAGTATAAAATCCGCCATCCAATAGTGAAACGTTTGCCCGGTTTGTTTCTTTATACTCCTCATCAGGTATTTATCCGATATACACAACCGGCTCGCATAAAAGGCTGCCATCCGTTCTTGTGTGCAATATTTATGCAACAGACTGAAGAAACCATCTACCAATTTATCTTGCCGGGACATCTCTACCGAAATATTTCTACCCGAATACATCCGGCACACTTCCAGTACCAAAGAGAACAGCATCCCTTTGATAACTTCTGACGGACATTCGGCATCCAAATAACGATGATAAATGAAATGATAATACATCTTTATCAAACTGAAATCCTCCGGGGACATTGGCAGACAAGGTGCATTAGTAACCTGATTCGATATGTCTGCCTTCAACAACAGGGGAAAATCGGACAGAAAGTCGAAACTGAATGAAAGATACTGAAAAAGAAAATCCTGCGTACACGAAAGCCGGAGGAGTAGATGCCCCGGCGGAAGAAACAAGAAAGTCCGTTCGGGCAACAGCATGCTTTTGCCATCTATCCGTACCATGGCCTTCCCTTTTAATATAACCACGAAATAAACCTTACCAAAAGGATTGCGCACGGCTCTCCCTGTAGGAAAAAGTGACGAAAGATTGCTGCTCGGAGGCGTCATCTCAAACTGCTTCGACTCATCAGACAGATTACACATATTACATATAATAGACCTGAGCAAAGATAAGCGATTCTACCGGAATAACGACCTGCTTTTGGTTACTATTTGAACGAACCTCGCATGATATCGGACGAAATAGTATGCAAAAATAACGGCAACTTTGCAACCGGAACTAATCAAACAATATAACAATGACGAAAAGAATAGGAAACTCCAGGCTTTACATCCTGATATTTATAGGGATTGTATCAGCATTCGGTCCGTTCGTGACCGATTTTTATCTGCCGGCCCTGCCAGTGTTGAGCGAATATTTCGATACTACGGCTTCGCTGGTGCAGCTTAGTCTGACTTTCAGTATGGTGGGATTGGCAGTAGGGCAATTAATCATAGGTCCACTGAGCGACAAATATGGACGTAAACTGCCTCTAATGGTCTCATTAGTGATCTTCTGTATTTCCACAGTAGGATGCCTTTACTCGCCGGAGATCCATGGCTTTATCTTCGCCCGTTTGTTGCAGGGGTTGTCCGGAGCCGGAGGAGTCGTGATTTCCAAGTCCATAGCCATTGACCTTTACCAGGGAAAAGAACTAACACGTTTTTTCGCCATGCTGAGTTCCGTACAGGGATTAGCTCCCGTCTGTGCCCCGGTATTGGGCGGAATATTACTCGGAGCGATGGATTGGAAAGGTATCTTCTGGATATTATTGGCTATAGGCATACTATTGATTGTCGCCTTGTCTGCCTTCAAGGAATCGTTGGAGATTAAGAAACGCCAAAAAGGGAATGTCTTTTCTACATTCAAATATTATCTGCCGGTACTCCGTAACAGGCAATTCATGCGCTATGTCTTGATACAAGCATTCGCCATGGGGGTCATGTTCACCTATATCGCAGCATCTCCCTTTATTTTCCAAAACCACTTCGGGACCTCACCTTTTGCTTACAGCCTCTGTTTCGGTGTCAATGCATTAGGCATTATGTTGGGCAGTCTGGCTGTCTCCCGGTTTAAAGATGCGACAGCAGCTCTACGTTTCGGAGTAGCAGGTTTCACAACCATGAGTCTTCCGGTTGCTGCTGCACTAATTTTCAGTCCATCCGTCTGGATTGTAGAAGGAACACTGTTTTTCCTCCTTGCATTTTTAGGATTAATCCTTCCCGGTTCCACAACGCTTGCACTTGATATGGAACGTAAGAATTCGGGTAATGCATCGGCCCTGTTGGGATTCCTGATGTTCGTGTTTGGAGGGCTGCTGTCCCCGTTGACGGGAATAGGCAATATGCTTTACTCTACCGGTATCATTATCGTGGCTTGCTGTGTCGGGACATGGTTCTTTACTTATAAAGCAACCTCATCCGCCCGCTAGCCGACTATTACAAGACAAGATATGGAAAATACAGCTTATTCACTTTCCACATTCCGTACCTTGTCTTATTTTTATTTCTTATCTTTGCCTCAAACCCCTGGACATGAATTCAGATATGAAACGAGCCATTATCATCGGAGCTACTTCAGGTATCGGCCGCGAAGTGGCAAAACAACTTCTCTTACAAGGCTGGCGCCTCGGCATTGCAGGCCGTAGGCTTCCGGCACTTGAAGCACTGCAAAGCAGTGCTCCGGACCTTATAGAAATCGCAGTCCTGGATGTCACCCAACCGGATGCAACACCCAAACTCAATAACCTGATCAGACGGGTCGGAGGTATGGATCTGTTCCTTCTAAGCTCCGGCATCGGTTACCAGAACATGGAACTGAATCCGGACATCGAACTGGATACTGCCCGTACCAATGTAGAAGGATTCATGCGGATGGCAGATACCGCTTTCCACCACTTCCGTGAGCATGGCGGCGGTCAGTTGGCAGTCATCAGTTCCATTGCCGGGACAAAAGGATTGGGGGTAGCCCCTGCCTATTCTGCTACGAAACGGTTTCAGAACACCTATATCGATGCGCTGGAACAGCTGGCCGGAATGCAAAAACTGAACATCCGCTTCACGGACATCCGCCCGGGATTCGTATCTACCGACTTGCTGAACGACGGAAAACACTATCCGCTACTGATGCGGCCGGAAAAGGTAGCCAAACGGATTGTACGGGCACTGAACCACCACCAACGGGTAGTGGTGATAGACTGGCGCTATGCCATTATCGTCTTTTTCTGGCGAATGATTCCGCGCCGGATATGGAAACAATTACCCATACGGACAGGGCAGAAACCGACAGAAAAAAATAGCAAGATCGGATAACCGCTCTTTCAGTAAAACCCACTACATTTGTCCCGGAACCCAACGGAACAAAAACAATGAAGAGCGATACTGAAGAGAAATATCTGCAACAGGTGAACCGGGTGATAGATTATATCAACTCACACCTCAACGAACCTTTGCGGGTGGAAACACTGGCACGTGAAGTATGCCTATCGGAGTATCATTTCCATCGCATTATGCGGGCTTACCTGCACGAACCGCTGGCTACGTACATCGCCCGGCAACGAGTGGAACGTGCGGTAATGTACCTGCAAATGAAGAATATCCGTCTGGCTCAAGTAGCAGAGATGGTCGGATACGAAACGCCACAATCGTTATCGAAAGCATTCAAGCAGTTTTTCGGCATATCCCCCACCGCCTACCGCAAACGGCGTGCAGAACGTTACGAAGAATTCAGCACTCTGAAAAAGGAGTCTCTGAAACCGGAAATCCTGACAGAACCGGAATTGAAGCTGGTATATATCCGCATCATCGGGCGTTATGGTGAAGAGGAACCTTACATAGAAGCGTGGAGAAAACTGAGAGATTTTCTCCAAATAAACGGTCTTCTGACTCCTTCTACCCGCTGGATAGGCATCAGCTTTGATGACCCCACAGTAACGAAAACCGAACAATGCCGCTTTTACGCTTGTGCAACAGTGGAACACGATGTATCACCGCAAGGCGCTTTTGGCATGAAGACGATTCCGCAGGGGCGCTATGCCGTCTACACACTCCGCGGAAGCTACAGTGGTTTGCAAGAAATGTATGACCGGATTTACTCGCATCCACTGCCTACAGCATTTCGTGATGCAACTTCATTTGAAGAATATCTTAATTGCGAACCAGATACGGAAGAAAAAGATTACGTGACAAGAATATATATCCCTATTGAATAACCTATTAAAAACAGAAAAAGAATGGAACAGAAATTTTGCCAGAGCTGCGGCATGCCGCTCAACCCGGAAGTATTGGGAACAGAAAAGGATGGTAGCAAAAACGAAGAGTATTGCACCTATTGTTATGCCGACGGACATTTCACCGTGGAATGCACGATGGACGAAATGATTAGCCAATGCGCACAGTTCGTAGACGAATTCAATAAAGGCTCGGAAGTGAAAATGACGAAGGAAGAGGCCATTGCAAACATGAAGCAATTCTTCCCAATGCTGAAAAGGTGGAAACAGTGAAGAGGATGGGCAACAGTCAGCTTCCTCCGAGGGATTTTATGACGGAATGGTAACAGAACAAGTTCACCACGGATTACACGGATTAACACAAACTCTTATAATCTCTTGGTCAATAGAGCGTTGAAGAGAAAGATCTTCTCTGTGAGACTCTGTGTTACCCTGTGTTGCTCTGTGGTGAGTTAAGCTTAGAGCATTGATACTAAGATACAAAGAATCTGTGTTAATCCGTGTAATCCGTGGTGAACCCAAAAACGGTTCATTCTCCGAACAGGCCTCAATCCGGACGGTTTATTCCGCCGGATGCCGTTTCAGCCATGCGACGGCATACGAACACGTTGCTTTGGGCTTCAACCCCTGCGCAGAGGCATATTTATAAGTCGCTTCTACCAGTGCGGCCGCAATTCCCTTTCCTTCCAAGGGAGGAGGTACGATAGTGTGCATAATATCCAGTGCTCCATCTTCGACTTCATATTCCACAAAGGCAGTCATTCCATTCTTCTCCAATTCAAAACGATTCCGCTCCGGGCGGTGAATTACTTCATATTCTTCCATTTTCTAATCTCCTTTTTGTTTAGGTTAATATAGACTACATTATTTTTTTCTCTCTTTGCTCCACCCAGATCAGTTTCTTCACATCATATCCCCTGCGGGTGGCAGCATCCAGCAACTTCTTCTTAATCTCTTCCGGCAAAATTGGTGCACGGCTCAGTATCCATAAATATTTATCAGAACTGCTACCGATCAGAGCATAATTGTATTCGTCCTGATCTAATTCCAATACATAATAGTCTGAATAAAAAGACAGGAAAAACGATACTTTCAGTTTACCCGGTTGAGACGGATCGGGTATCTTAGCACGTCCTTCCGCTGTCTTACAAACATCATAGGGTTTCTTATGCTTACATCCCCGGTTCTCCACACGGACCGTCCCGTCGGGCATCAGCGTATAAGTGGCCGTCACCTCCGATAATCCTCTCTCAAAGCGGTGGTCGAAACGGGCTATCTCATACCACGTACCCATGTAGCGGTGCAAATCCAATCGATCTACAGCTGCATGATCCGTACCTTCGAAGAAATCTTCTATCGTCGGCTTCGCAAAACGGAAACCGGCCTCGAGCAAACGTGTGGGACGCACATTCTGTCCTGATGCCAGAAAGGAAGCCGCCTCACCATACCGCATCCGGAAGAACCAACGCGATACGACCACCTTCATCCAGGCATGATAGCGTGCTGCCATTGCCTGAGTAAATGCATACTGTGAAACTTGTTGCGGAGCCACCAGGTTGAAAACTCCGCTTGCCTCTTCGTGGCTGATAATAAACTCCATCGCCCGACAAAGATCCTGAATAGCAATCCAGGGGAAAGGCTGTGTACCCGGACCGATCACACCGGCTACCCGCGTTATCCGGAGGGGACGAAGCATTTGTTCCATCGCCCCGCCATCGGGTGACAGCACAATGCCGAAGCGGGTGATTACCAACCTTGTCTGCGACGGACAACGGCGGGCCTCTTTCTCCCATGCATAACAAAGTTCCGCCAGAAAGCCACTTCCCCGGGTATTAGTATATTCATCGAATGTACCCTCCTCTGGATAATATCCTACGGCAGAGGCGGAAATCATTAACCGCGGCTTCGTCTTTACTGCATCCATTGCCCGGATGATGCAGTGCGTCACCTTAATCCGGCTGTCATAAAGTTCTTTTTTGTATTCCGGTGTCCACCGCTTGCTAATGGGTGCTCCTGCCAGATTGATGATAACATCGCAATGTGACAGAGCCTGAATTAAATGCCCCGATGTGCCTTCACGGAACATAGGCCTCCCCAGAGGGACTACCCGGTGTCCCGCTTCTGTAAGGTACTCTGTAAGATGCTTGCCTATAAAACCGGAGGCCCCGCTTATTGCTATATTCATCTGTATTTCCTTTTTTTAGAAATATAACGCAGGGAAAGAGGGTAAAGTTCATCTCATCGTCATCTTCCTCAGCTCTTCGAGCGAACCGTTGAATACGTTCAGATCTACATCGTGATGAATACCGGGCACACTTCCGATATCAGTGTGCTGCCAGAAGTGCCATTTACCTTCGTACCTCACCGAATCAACGTAATAGTGGGCTATCCAGTAGGGATAAGCATTGAAAAGCGAGTCGTCCAGATAGCGGGTCTTGAATTTATAAGAAGTGTAGAGAATAGGTTTTACACCATAATGTGCCTCCACCCGGTCGAGCCATTTCTTAATATTTTGTTGCAACTCTTTTTTAGGCCTCTTACCTGTCAGTTCGACATCGAGCACCGGAGGCAAATCTCCACTATCGAGTTTCACGGTACGGATAAAAAAGTCCGCCTGCTTCAAGGCATCCGTACGTGGAGTGAAGAAATGGTAGGCCCCACGAATAAAGCCATGGCGACGTGCTTGTTCGAAGTTGTCTTTGAAAGTATCGTCACCATGATCTCCTCCCTCGGTGGCTTTCATAAAAATAAAGTGAAGCGGAAAATCCGTTTCTCTGTTTTGTTTCAACTCCTTCCAGTCGATGTTCCCCTGATAATGGGAGATATCGATACCATGCACCTCATAGCCACAAGGGATACAAACGCCATACTCCTTCCGTCCGTAGCACTCCTTCCAACGATAAGAATAAGGACGGATAACGAAATAATAGAAAGTGAGAGAAAATACCCCGACCACAATAAGCGCAAGGGTATTGCGCATCCAAACGGGCATGGTACGGGTAGTTTTCTTTTTCGCTTTCGTCTTCCGTGCCGGTGTACGACGACCGGAAGCGGGTTTGCCGGAGGTAGAAGTGTTTCGTGAAGACTTCATTGATTTTTATTCTTATTTAGAGTTTGATTCACCACAGATTACACAGATTACCACAGATACTTTAATTTGATTCTCAATGAAATAAAATCATTAATCTATGAAAGTCCGTGTAATCTGTGGTGAAATGAATTCATTCCTAGATGGCTCCATCAGCTTCTGCCCTCACCCACTCCAGATAAACACCCGGATTAGCCTCAGCAGGAGGAGCGATGAAATGAACATAACTAATCCCATTCTGAGATTTGTTCTTGAGCGGAAGGCGCAACGGACGAAGCCGCCCATCTACCCAGACACGTGCTTGCGGGCGCTTCTGCAACAAATCCCATTCCAAAGAAACCTCGTGCCAACGATCATCCTTCACTCCGAGTTGCTTACGGGTAAGTGGAAGTTCGTACATAGACTGGTAACGGGCTACGGTGTCCGAAGGATTCATCCAGCGATCATTCAATAACAACGAAACCGAATGACTCCCTTCGGGAATACATAAACTGACGGTGAACGTTCCTTTCTTCATAGCCGGAAAGTTCCATACCGCACCACGTGTATCTGCCACCAGTGAAGCATCCGGCCGGTAAGCCAGATGAAGCACTTGCCGACCTTCCTTCCGGGGATGGGGTTCGAGCATACAACCCTGTATACGATTATAAGCGCAATGTCCTTTGATACCATTCATGTAGTTGAATGTACTCCATTGTGAAAGAGAGTCGGTAAAGTCGTTGAAGCGGCTCTTCTCGTACAACCAATTCACATCGAACATCATCATAGCACGATGAAGAGGATGTTGACCGATAGATGCCAGCACCTTACCCGGAGCTACTTCTACAAACTGTGCCTGATGAACGCCACGGTCAATCCCGCCACCATGAACGGCATAGTCGGTATCATTGCGCATGGGATCCATGTAAAGTTCGCGAAAACCCTTCCAAGTCTTTCCATCATCATCAGAAACCGCCACATGAGTCACATCACGATTGGTGAACACATCATCCCAAACACCATCCGTACCCTCCTTTTCGGGAAGAGGAGTCGTATTGCACCAGAAAAGCAACAGTCGTCCGTCGGCCAACCGCCCTAAAGTAGGCATCGTGATGGTACCATAAAAAGGCGATGGTTCCGATTCGCCCCAGGTTTGTCCGCCGTCCTTAGAAAAAGCCTGATAATGGAAGTCTTGTGAAGTACGCATCAACATCCAGAGAGTTCCGTCCTTCAGTTCGACCACCGTAGGCTCCACAGCACCATGATTCCAACGGATACCTTTATGGAAGCCTCCTCCCTGATGATCGGGGGATGTGACTGTATTCGAGCATTTCCAGGTCAGACCGTCATCATCGGAAAAATAGGTATAGCACCCTTTCGGTGTTACCCCTCCGTGAGCAGCCACAACAATACGTTTGCCGTTTCGGATAAATACAGGCGGTTTAATCATGATGGAGTTACGATCGGCCACCTTCGTAAGAGTACGTCCTCCTGTCAATCCACCGGAAGTACGAATGCAATAAACACCCATTGCCCCCATATCTACCAGACGAATATACTCCTTACTGACAGGGCTCTGACAATCGGCAAAAGGCATTTCTTTGGGACGGTTCACCCGTTTCCAGGTCAAACCATGATCGGTACTGGACAGATATACAGTACCTGCCACAGCCTGTTCTCCATAATTATAGTGTCTGATCTCACCGTTATCGAGAAGCGACAAGCCGATATAAGCATCGGAAGGAGGTGTAGCCACTTTCAGGGGAGCGTAAACCGAATCAAGCACCGTCGGACGGGCCTGGTGTGCTTGTCCCGGAATGAAAAAGCCTGCTGCCAGCAGGCATAGGGTAGAAAGTCGTTTCATATAAAATAGGGATATTCAGATGAACTAAAAACCCACCGAAGGGAATTGAATCAATCCGCCCCGATGGGTTTCTACTATTGTAATGCGGGGAAAAGCTTACTTAGCTTGTTCCAGTTGCAGTGTCTTAGTCGGCTGGTCGCAAACCTCCGTCGGACCGAAGTATTGAATCGGGCCCGGATATACGTAATCTGTATTCAACGCCCACTGATCGCGTTTAGCAGCGAATGTCAGGAACGGTTTTCCGTCCAGTTTCACCAATGCTTTCTGGATTACCGGTTTCATTTCGCCATGACGACGTTCCATGTTCATCATCATTGTAATGGGCACACCGCCTGCGATCCATTCAGCAGCAGGAGCAGTTGTATTACGTACAGATGACATGTAACCGGTCTTACCGTTAGCAATCAACATAGAAGCTGTGTAACCCAGTGAGTAGCAGTAGTCAGCATCGTAATTTGATGGAGCAGCGCAACGTCCTTCGTAACCGAAGAAGTGGTGCTGTGCAGCAAATTTACCTACGTATTTCCCTTCTTCTTTCCACTGAGCCAGTTTTGTTCCTACCATTTCAGACAACAGCTTTTCAGTTTCGATCAATGATACCTGTACGTTTCCGTGCGGGTCGCGATCCAAAGAAAGCTGACGTGCTACACCTTCAGGAAGGCTTGCATAGATCTCAGCATTTTCTTTTGACAGTTTGCTGATGATATATTCGCGCTGACGAGAACGTTTGATATTTGCGAACTCAACGGCATTGGCTGCCAGGAAGTCATTCAACTCAGCGATCAGACGTTTCATAGCCGGGATAAACTCAACCAGACCTTCAGGAATCAGCACAGTACCGAAGTTGTTGCCCTGAGCAGCACGATCGGCAACGATCTTAGCAATGTAAGTTACTACATCGTCCAATGACATATCTTTCGCTTCCACTTCTTCAGAGATGATACATACGTTAGGCTGAACCTGCAAAGCACATTCCAGTGCAATGTGAGAAGCCGAACGGCCCATCAGTTTAATGAAGTGCCAGTATTTACGTGCAGAGTTACAGTCGCGCTGGATGTTACCAATCACTTCTGAGTATACTTTACATGCAGTATCGAAACCGAAAGAAGTTTCAATCATTTCGTTCTTCAAGTCACCGTCGATAGTTTTCGGACAACCGATCACCTGTACACCGGCATTCTTGGCAGCATAGTATTCGGCCAGAACGCAGGCATTTGTATTAGAGTCGTCACCACCAATGATTACCAGTGCTTTGATACCCAATTTATTGATAATCTCCAACCCCTTTTCGAATTGTTCCGGAGTTTCCAGTTTGGTACGTCCCGAACCAATAATGTCGAAACCACCTGTATTACGGTATTCATCGATGATATCGGCAGTCAGTTCCATATAATTATGGTCAACCAATCCACCGGGACCCAGGATAAAGCCATACAGCTTGTTGTCTTTGTTCAGTGTCTTGATACCATCGAACAGACCAGAGATTACGTTATGTCCGCCCGGAGCCTGTCCTCCTGAAAGGATAACACCTACATTCATAGCGGGGAGCTGGATAGCTTCACCTTCTTCGAATTTAATCAACGGCATTCCGTAAGTGTTCGGGAACAGTTTCTGGATAGCTTCCTGATCGGCTACTGATTGTGTAGCTGCGCCTTCAACTGCTTTTACTGAGCCTTTCAGCGCTTTCGGAAGTTTGGGCTGATAAGCAGCCCTGGCAATTTGCAATGCACTTTTAGTCATTTTCTTTATCTTATATTTAAAGGTGTTAGTAATTCGAACTTAAAAGTGTCGCAAATTTCGTGTTTTTTTCCGAATTATGAAAGAAAATGATGATTTTGTTCTCTACAGGTATGCCACAGAGCAGACGAAGGGCACGAAGTTTACATCCTTGCTTCTGCAATTCCATAGCACTCCGTACCCTCTTCGCCTGTTCGGCACTATCTGTCAGTCTCTTTTAAAACGTCACTGCAGTCCTGGCTCCCGTAGCAGAAACAGCATATACCTTAAAGCCGTCTTTCCAAGCGGTTTTCATGGTAAACGTAGCAGTACCGGAAGGTGCTAACAGCCCATCAGAGATACAGACTTTCTTGCCGGTTTCATCTACAACTTCATAAGCTGCCACATTTTTCCAGTTGGTCATGGTAAATGTCGAACCGCTCCGTGTGGCTGTACCGGCTACAATTCCGGGTTTGTCCTTATAAAGTTCTACAGAATTATCCGTTATATATTCCAGAGCAACATCCGGTTTCGGATATCCCAAAGCCTCTACACGACTTCGTATTTCGTCGATACGGGCCTGGGTAACGGTGAGTTTGCCCGTTCCGTAGTCATCCACTGTTATGTCGACCGGAGTCAGAAATCCCCATTTCGTGAAGAAATCCAGCAAGTTGGCTTTAGCTATCAGACTACAGATATAAACGAACTCAGTCTGCTGTTCCCCGGCCGTTCTCAGATTATCGTGCGTCCGGATATACTCGTACACATCCGGATAGAATCCTCCTTTGTCAGATTGCTGAAGAGGTGTCCGTCCGAGTACTTTACCGAAATAGAGTTCCAATTGCCAGAAAGGAACGAGTTTACAGAAAACATCGCTGTCACTTCCAAAATTTCCATGTGGCGCACCTGCCGCAATGATCTGGGTCCAGGCCTTGGAATAACGGTTACGACTGCCATCTCCCATATCTTCTGTTTGCAAGCGAGAAGGCTGTCCGAAAATTGTAGTCTGGATGTACTCGGACATGATATTGTTCGTTACCTCCGTTGTCCCCAACCATTTCAATCCGGGACGTGTCTGGTTGCAATGCCCTATTTCATGTGCAGGTCCCCAACATGCAGATGTCTTCAATTTATCCACATTACAAAGTTCGGCCAGAGTACCGTCATTGTAAGCAGTATGATAACTGGTGGCATACATATAGCTGGTATACATCACATGCAGGTACATGCGATTCTTGAACAGTTTATTGTATTTATACAATCCCATCAGTTCCATCTCCGAATTCACAATCTGATCATAAGCATCGATCAATGCTTTCCCGTCCGGAGTATGAGTACGGAAACGCTCGGTCGGGAATGTGAGATGTGCATAATGTCCCACCACATCGAAATACTTATCCACAGCGTTACTCAACAATTTATTCCAATCGGAAGCCTGATGTTTAGCTACATCGAAATAGCCGTTTACTTGTCCGGAAGCGATATGTATCTTTACAGGCTGAGCAGTTTCATAGTCAGGAGTGTGATACAAAATATACATTAATCCTTTATTCCGGGCCGTAATCTTGTTGGCCCCTTCAGACAACGGATAAGAGGTTCCTCCGAAACCATCACCACCGGGAACATCCAGATTCTGAATCACTGCACTGACAGTCTGCCCATGTGTATCGCCGACAAAAATCATCAGTTGCTCTCCATCTTTAACCGAAATTCCCGTAGGATTATCACGCAGGCTATAAGGACTGGTCTTATGTGTTTCTGACTGGGCATCCGGATGGGGCCAAGCCTTATATTCCTGAATACGGAACTCTGCCGGATACTTACCCTGCTTCATATAGTAAGCTATGTTCTTGTAGAATGAATACGGACAGTTCTCTATTTCTTCATCGGTAAGTCCGGGCTTCAATTCAGAGCATGTACCATCGGTGAAAAGAGTGAGCGGGTCGAATGCATCCGGATTCTTTTTATAAAATTCCATCTCGGCACAAGCAGCAAATCCCTGCCCGTCTCCCGATCCTGATTTGACAATAAACTGAACCGACGTGACTCCGATTTGTGCCTTCGGAAAATTAACACGGACTGCGGCATTCGTCCCCCCGAAGTTTTTAGTCATCACCGTATTCCATTCATCGGTTCCTCTGGTATTCGCATTTGACTTTACACGGATCTCCACTTCCTTGAAGTTACCATTCGGTCCTGAGGTACGGGGATAATATATAAGATAGTCCATATCCGAACCCGCAGCAAAATTATAAGTCAACGTAATGGGGAAATAATGATCTCCCGCGTTATTCCAGTTAGAATGGTAAATAGTGCTCATATCACCATCGAATGATTTATCAATATTCGAGCCACCCTGAAAAGAGCTTGCTTCACCTGATTCTACCGGAACCTTAATATCGTCTTTGATACCCTCGAGATTTCCGGATTCATATTCTCCCAATCCTTTTTGAGTAACAGATACCAAGGCCTCAAGTTCTCCGCCGACCTCTTTCACGGTGATATTGCCCGTACGTTCACTATCTTCCGGATTGGCTGTAACAATGTAATTATGCGTCGTAGTCACCATTTCGGATGCACGTGTACCTGCCGGTTTCTCTTTGATCCATTCCGGCAATGTGATAGTCACCGAAACATTTGTAGTTACATCGAATGCGATATCACTGCCACTGGCCTCAACGGTAAAGATCTGTTGGGATATCAAAATAGCAGGCTCTGATCCCAATTGGCGTACGTTAACAGTTTCTGCCAATCCATCGGCAGTAACTTTAATCACTGCCTCCCTTGTCTCTTTTCCATCGTATCCGGACACATTCACCGTCAATGTACTTTCGTTGACAGCAACCGAACACCAATCTTTATCAGACCGTGCCGTCCAATGGTCTGCATTGGTAACAATAGCGATGTCACGGGTTCCTGCATCACTTTTAAAATCGATGGCAGACTGTGCTACCTCAAGAGTAGTCGATGTTAACGCTCTTTCTTCTTCAGCAGAACAAGCATACAGCAGCAGAGGGATAATAGCTGCAGAAATCATTAGAATTAGATGTTTCTTCATGTTATTAGGGTAAATTAAACATAAGATAAATAAAACAAAGGAAATACAAATTTTGTTCTCATAAAAGACTTCACTTGTATTTCCTTTTTAATAATTACTTGATTCTCGTATTTAGCATCAATCTGACAACCATAGGTGGCCAAATTCATACTACATTATATAGGTACCTATTGAATCCTGTTTTAGAAACTGCTTTTGAATGAATCGTCTAATGATTTGAGATGAATTTTCACGGTTATTCCGGTTGTTATAAGAGGAAGATAACAAGCTATCTGACGATTAAAAGAATCGAAACAGACCGGAATATCACTCAAAACATAGGCAAAAGTCAATCAAAAAAGATATGTATAGAAATTCAAAACAGTTTCTTACTCAATGGTAGTTTCTCCGGTTTCCGGATCATAGGTTTTCACAATTACCTTCGAAAGGCCGAGTTCTGCCAACGCAATCCAGTTGGAGCCGCTTGTAGAAGATTTCACCTTAAACCAAAGATAGCGGTAAGATGCACCGGCTTTTATTATATCCGATTCGTAAGACGCAGCTTTTGTATTAGGCAAATTACTCAAAGACGCCAACAAAGTGGTCTGGCTCTCATCATAATTCTTTCCATCAAAAGTATTGCTGCCCAGAATATCCATCTCTTTGGGATTGTCTTTATTGTTATTGTCACGACAAACATAAGAGAACAGGAAAGTGGACAAAGCATTCTCTTCACCCAAGTCGACCACAATATAGTGAGGGAAAGGCGTAGGACTGCTCCATGACATGTGGAAATAAGTGTCATTCCTTCCATCCACCAGGTTTGCGATAGGTCCTTCACTACTCTCCTGATCATCTGTATACAACTGTTTTGCAGACAAGGTTATAGGATTCCGGTCAGTCTTGATCTGTTTCAGAGCAGGAAGTGCCTGTGCCATGATACTGCAACTTTGCGAAGCTTCCCCGGCACGATTGCAAGGTTGCAGTGTAAAGTTAATGTCACCATACCGATGCAGCAGATTGTCCACCAACATGGTATCACTATTCACACTTGCCAATCTCATACATTTCTTCCCGTCTTCAGGTAATGTATAGGTCACTTTTACATAATAATAATTAGAATCGGCTGGTACGGTCCATTTCAATTTGATAGCACCGGCTTTGGCTTCAGCCGACAGTGAATTCTGATCTATAGAGGTCGGCATGGGATACTTCTCATCGCTGGAGCAGCCGATCATATTTATCAGGCCCAGTATCACACACAGGCCAAGCAATATTTTTTTCATCTTCATTTCTCTTTAAAAAGATTAATAACCCGGATTGTTTACTAATTTTTCATTTCTGTTAATATCGGCAGAAGGTATGGGCAACAGATATTGAGTCGGCGCCTCGAACTTACGCTCAAAGTCAATAGTCTTCACTATCGCATAATCTTCTATGGTAGTAGCAGCAATATTCAACCCCTTAGCCTTGACATTAAAATATTGTCCAGCCAGCAGCCAACGGCGCATATCCCAGAAATTCTGGTTTTCCAAATAAAGTTCATTCATTCTCTCCTGCCGTACAATCTGACGTAATTTTGTCTGATCCAATGCAGCAACACCACTCCATGCTGTTTCTACTGTAGGGATACCGGCACGTTCTCTGACTTTGTTCAGATATTGTTTGGCTGTCTCCAGATCATTAGTCTCCACACATGCTTCGGCATATGCCAAATACAAGTCGGCAAGACGAATAATGGGCCAGGGATACTGATTCAATTTCGTAGCATTTGTAGAAACAACAGTATTAGGATCGACACCTTTTTTGTTCAGATAACCACTTGGAGTATAGTTACCCGGTCGCTGTACGGTGGCCGTACCACGACTGCAGTTACCTCCCAATACAAAATCGCATATCAATCTGCTATCCGAATTATCTTTCTTACCGTTACTCATAACATAGGCCGGATTAGTTGACCCGTTCATCACTTCGTAATATCCACCCTGAAAAGCTACCCAAGCATAAAAGCGAGGTTCACGATCCAAATTAAACAGGAGTGTTTTACTTCCTTCATGAGCCTCGTCAGCATGGCTGGCATCCACATTGACGATCTTTAATTTGTCTTTATCTTTATACTCCGGATCTTCGTCCCAAGGTAAACCGTTTTTAGTATAAAAACGATTTAACATGGTCCATGTCGGGCCGACACCATTCCACGCCCAGCCGTCAGTCACAAATGGTAACGATTTGTTTTGTATACCATACGAGCCTTCACTACGCGTTTCTGCCAGAAGAACCTCCGGATTACGCGAATCCCAATCGACCAAGCTGGTTCGAAGACACCGGACAGGACCTGCCGCCGGATAGGGATTCGCATCCTCATTACCTATCTTATAGTCTTGCTTTACATACAAAGCATGTCCGTTCTGCTCGGCAAGGTCAATCGCCTCTTTAATAGCTGTCTTTGCTTTTACCCACTTATTAGGATCATAAGTCAGAGGCATTAACTGACTACCGGATTTATCTGTAAAATTACTATAGAAACTTGAGTTTCCATTGAATAACGGAGAAGCTGCATACAAAAGCATTTTCGCTTTCACAGCCTTAGCTCCTACACTGGTTGCCAGTCCGTAATCTTCTTTATTGGTACGTATGGCAGGCAATGAACTTGCGGCTTCATCCAATAAATTGCATATCCAGTCTACACATTCGTCATATGAAGTTCGGGGTAAATATTCTGCTTGCGAAGCATTTACATCCGGTAGTTCCTTGATCAGGATAATAGGTCCGTAACAACGTGCCAACTGATAATGATAATAAGCAATCAGAAACTTAACCTGTGCGATATAGTCTGTTTTTACACTTTCAGTCAGGTCGGGTACCTTGTCTACATTTTCTAGAAATATATAGCATTGACGCAATCCTTGAAAAAATGTATTCCAATAAGAAATCACCGGCGAAGAAGCCGTATAGTTGCCTTTTGGAAAACTGGCAAACGTTTCATGTTCAAAAGCCGTTATCACTTCATCTCCTGTCAGCAAATCGAGACTGCCTGATGCCACATTACTTTGCGGCAAATAGCCATAGCAAGAATAAACAAAATTCTTAGCCGCATTCCGGTCTTTAAATGCATCTGCCTCAGTCGTTATTTCATCCGGAACAATATCCAGAAAGTCGCAGGAACTATATCCTATCGTCAGCAAAAACAAAAATAGGAGTTTATATATTATCTTCATAAGTATATATTATTTAAAAGTTAATTGAATACCAACATTATATGTACGTTGTGTCGGGTATTTCATACCGGCACCTCCACCCATTTCAGGATCCCATAGCTTAAATGGAGAAAAGGTCAACAAGTTACTTCCGTTCACATAGATTCTTGCCCATTTGAAACGATAGCCGATTTCGGCATTCCGCAATTTCAGGAACGAAGCATTCCGCAGCCAATAAGAAGAAGACGCCGTATTGTTGTTGTTATTATATTGTGTCAATCGCGGATACCGTGCATTCGGATTCTGATTATCTTTGCTCCAATGATCATCAGAAATCCATTTCAGAACATTATTTTTACTTTGCGTTCCAAATGGTTCGAAACCGCTCATCATAAATGACACGCGCGCTTGTCCCTGAAAGAAGAAAGAGAAATCCCAATTCTTCCATGTAATAGAGGGACCAAATCCGTATATTATCTCCGGAATTGTGGGATATCCTAATACCACTCTGTCATCTGATGTTATTTTTCCATCATAATTACCGCTCGCGTCCGGCTGATCTACATACTTCACATCGCCCGGTGCAATAGCAATATTACCGATAGTCGACTGAGGATTATTCGCAATATCAGCTTCATCAATATACAATCCGTCTGCTACATATCCCCAGATTGAGTTCAGGCTCTTTCCAACCTGCGATAATGCCGGACGAAGTCCTGCCGCTTCATCATACTTCAAAACCTCATTGTGTGCATAGGTAAAAGTTCCTTTCATCTGGATAGAAAAGTTCCGGTTCAACTGTTTTCCATAATCCAAAGCAAGGTCAAATCCTGTATTCTTCACTTTAGCGAAATTACCGTAGATTTTAGTACTGGCAGTTCCCAGATAATTCGGTATGGAATTTTTCTGCTGAAAAATATTATCTCTAATCTCCCTGAATCCGTCGACAGTGATATTTAATGAATTGAAGAGCTGTAAATCGACACCCACATTCAGTTTATTTCCGACTTCCCACGTAAGTTCATTATTCTGGAAGCGATTATAAGTAGGTCCTGATAATGAAGTGGTACTACCACCATATCCGGTTGTATAAGACGGGCTTTCAGTCAAATTCACGATTGCCAGATAAGCAAAACGGTCACTGCCGATTTGATCGTTACCTACCAAACCATACGAACCGCGGACTTTAAAATTGGAAATAACCGGTTTTATCGGCTTCCAAAATTTTTCTTCACTGATATTCCATCCCAACGATATGGATGGGAACAGTCCCCAACGATGCCCTTTGGCAAAACTCTCAGAACCATTGTAGCCCGCATTTACTTCAAGCATATACCGATGATCGTAATCATAAGACAAACGTGCCGCCACACCCATTTTACGTTTTGGAAGCGAAGCAATAAGACTGCTGTTTACATTCGTATTGTAATCATCCTGGTTATAAAGCAACATACCACTTACATTGTGCGAACCGAACGAACGTTCGTAATTCAGGTATCCCTGAATATAAAACCGACGGTCACCGTTGGTACCGAAAAAGGCATCCATCGTATGATTACTCGGTTCTCCGATAGGTGTATTGGTAAAGTCATAGGAACCGTCTTCATTCTGTTTATAATCGGAAAGCTGATAACTATTATATCCTTGCAGACGGAACTTCTGATTATAACTCCAATTCTTAAATGAAACCAAAGCTCTGAAGCTTAATCCCTTCGTTATAAAATCCAGTTTCTGATCCCAGTTTACATTGGCTACTACCGTACTCTCAAACGTATCCTTGTAACCTGCACTTGAAAGAGCTACCGGATTGAGCGGCTGATAATTTCCGGCAAGGATACCTCCCCAATGGTACCATGTGTCAGATCCCTGCGGAAACATAACCGGAAAATCAACAGGATTGGTTCCCATAATAGCACTGAATATATCGCCTACGCCATTACCATCCTTAGTTGTCAAAGGACCATGCATATCATTCAACTGTACATTCAGGTGAAGCGAAATGGTAGAAGACTTAGAGAGATGAAAATCCACGTTGTTCTGGAACGCATATTTCATGTAGTCTATATTATTTTTATAAGAGAAGAAGTCACTGGAACGATCTTTCAACATTCCAGTTTCATGATTCATATTGACATTCATAAAATAAGTAATTTTAGATGTACCTCCACGTACATTAAAATTCGCTTTTTGATTAAATGTCGCATCTTTGAAGACCTCCTTGTACCAGTCCACATTAGGATAAATATAAGGATTCAGATTATGGATCGTACCATTTATTTTTTCATCAGAATAGAGCACAGCCCCTGTTCCCTGATTGGTAACCGCTTCATTGTACAAACGCATATAAGTGGGTCCGTCAACAATTTCCGGTTTCTTAGTCGGAGTATTTACATAGCCTTCTAAACGTACGCCGATGATCGGTCTGTCCAAGTCACTTCCCGATTTTGTTTTAACGATAAGTACACCGTTTGCTCCACGAGTACCATACATCGCCGATGCCGTCGCATCCTTCAATACAGAAAAGCTTTCAATTACTTCAGGATCCAACGAATTCAAGTCCGCTTTGGATACTTCAACTCCATCCAAAATAATTAGAGGAGAAGTCGCTCCGTTCATGGTCGCAACACCACGAATGAAAAAGTCCGCAGAATTCTGTCCCGGTTCTCCACTACGCTGGTAAGCAATCACACCCGACAAGCGTCCGGCAAATGAAGAAGAAAGGTTGGCAGAAGGTACCAGAAGATCCGAAGGACGAACCGACTGAATCGATCCGGTGATAGTCTCCTTTTTCTGTCCCGTACCAAAAGCAGTGACCACCACCTCATCCAGTTGCTGGGCATCTTCCGCAAGAGTGATAGACATTACCTTTTGACTACCGACTTTAATTTTCTTGGTAACATATCCTATATATGAAATCTGTATTTCATTTTTAGGAAATGCCGCTAATTCAAATTTACCATCTACATCGGTAATCACACCTGTGGTAGTACCCAGTAATTGCACTGTTGCACCGATGATAGGTTCACCGGTTTTTGAATCTGTTACTATACCAATGATTTTTGCCTTTTTCTGTTGTGTACTTTCCGTTTTCTCAACTTTAAGAATAACTTCATTCCCTTTAATAACATAACTGATATTACTCCCTTTAAAGACTTCGTTCAAGACGTCATCAATAGAACCTTTACAATCGATACTCTTAAGAGTTGTGTTTTTCAAATCATTAGCGTTATAGAAAAAAGTATATTGACTGCTTTTTTCTATGAGCCGGATGGCTTGAGGAATAGTGAGAGACTGACCTTTAACCACAATCTGTCCTTGCGCAGCAAGTGCAGACAGCGGATAAAGCAACAAAGCCATAACGATGTATTTGAGACACCGCTTCTGACAAGAAAATAAAAACTTGTTCATGCTTCAATTTTTAGATTTAACATTGGGTTAATAAATATTAGTTGTAAATAATAATCTCGTGATTTATTTCTTTTTTCCGAAGATTCAGGCTAAAACAAATTTTATCAATAACGTCTTCCAAAGACTCATCATAGCGGATACTCCCTGTAAAGGCACAATTTTTATTCACTTTATCGCTGATAATGATACGTGAACCATACATTTGGTTTATAATCCTAGTCAAATGTTCCAAATTAAATTGTGTAAAATTATAACGGCCGTTTTGCCACTCTATATTTTCTATTTGCCTTAATTGAGTCCCTGCATCAGCAGGATTATATACCAATTCCTGAAGTGGTTTCATCTCTATTTTATGTTGAGTCGATTCAACATTAAATTCAATGCTTCCATTAAACAAAGTAATTTCATTGGCACTGGGATTGTTCTGCTTTATCAAAAAGCAAGTTCCTTTCACTTCGATAAAGGCTTTATCGATATACACCCTAAATTTTCTACCCATATTTTTGTGAACTTCGAACAAAGAATTACCTTTCAGCCATACATTCCGATGCTTCTTGAAATCTTCGGCAAAACGTATAGAACTTCCCGGCTGCATCCAGACCTTCGAACTATCTGGTAATAAATACATTCTGCTTTTCTGAGCTGTAATTTCAATATATTTATCCATCGGGGTACTACCTTCATTTAAATGCATCCAAAGTCCACCGACAATCAAAACAAGAGCTACAGAAGCAGCAATATACCATAGTTCTAAAGGAACTATTCTTTTGTGAACTTTTATGCATTGGTTCTCGATCTTGT
>OCAI01000061.1_pt1 | contig 150720 bp, 146 predicted proteins | sample 1538271 | NCBI WGS metagenome assembly OCAI01 (sample SAMEA2580269, study PRJEB22360) | human gut metagenome | biome: human gut; feature: human-associated habitat; material: faeces | place: Denmark | collected 2008/2010 | reverse complement strand
TACTTCCTCGTAAAATGCATCATATATCAGCTGTACTCCACCCTGACGACCTTGTGCATCAGCAGTGGTGACAAGAATAACATCTTTATCTGGATAATATATGGCAAGCTGTCCACCCATGCCAAAAAATGCATAACCATTGTGAGTTGTCATCCAGAACTTGTAGCCATAGCCCTGCATCTCTTCCCATGTGCCTGATTTTCCATAAGGGTCACTCTGCTTAACAGTTGCTTCCTTAAGATATCCGGAAGGGAGTAACTGCTTCCCGCCAAGTTTACCATTCTGGGATACAATATACATAACCTTAAGGATATCCTGTGGTGTTGCACACATTCCTGAACCGCCCATGCTTACTTTGCCATCAGGAGATTTTAATATAAATGCTTCTTTAGAAAATCCTAATTCGTCTAAGAACTTTGTTCTCAGATAATCAAGAAGTTCCATGCCGGTGAGCTTTTCAACAAGTGCACCTAATGTATGCGTTGAAGCTGTATCATAAGAGAAATTAGTCCCTGGAACGTGGTTGGGTGTAACAGTAAAGAAAGAACCTACCCAGTCAGGGGAATCTCCGATTTTGTAAGCATTCATATCGTGGCATGTTCTCATTGTAAGCATCTGCCTTATTGTGAGCATCTGCATATATGGATGTACACCTGTTTCTGGCTGCTTTTCAGGGAAATAATCTGCAATATGGTCATCAAGTGAGATTCTACCTTCATCGGCAAGCAGTCCGATGGCAAGTGAAACGAAAGATTTGGTTACAGAAAACATTCTGTGGAGAGTATCTTTCGTGTATGGTGCATAGTAACTTTCCATACATATCTTACCATGTCGCATGACAATTATGCTGTGCATGGGTATATTGTTATATTCAAGCTTTCTGGCAAAGCTGATAAGTCCTGTGGAAGATATTCCTACATCTTCTGGTATTACCTTTTCAAAGTCTAACATTGTTGTCCTCCAAGATAGTTGTAATGATTAAACACAATAATTGTTTCCATTATAGTCCTTTTGTGTATATACTGTAAATCAAAAAATAAGAATCTTTAAATTAAATTAGATATCTTTTCTTCTTCTCATGTATACTGCTGCCATTCCAAGCAATGCACAAAGGCTTGCTGTAGTTAATGCGGCATACATTCCTGCATGGCTCATATCGCCTGTCTTAACTGTTGTATCTGCTCCTGTTGAAGTTCCTGTTGAATCATCTGGTTTCTCTGCCGGATTCTCGTTATCTGATGGATTTCCTTCAACATATTCAGGGTTCTGGTTGTTCTCACCTTCCCATGTAATATCTAAATTATGAAGCATTGTTGTATTCTGCCATCCACCAGTTCCTGTTGTTCCTGTATGCTGTATTGCAACACCGCCAAAGCTGTTAGCTGCGATATCTGCTGTAAGGTCAACTACATGAGGATATCCCTTAGCTGCCTGATCTGCGAGCTGTTCTGTTGGTGTCTCAACATGAGCAGTGAGCTTATTACCTTCAGTCTTTAAACTAATTGTACATCCTGTTACATAGCAGCTTGCAATTACTTCATCAGAGATTTCTGTTACTGCTCCATTGTCATATTTTACAAGTACAAATGTTACAGCATTAGATGACGCTTTAGTTCTTATTATTCTTAATCCGTATCCTGTAAGTGTAGATGTATCGAACTTAAGAAGTACATCCATATACTGTCCTGCACTACCAAATCCCTGACCTGCTGTCTTAGCCGGGTCAACTACAAGCTTAAGTGACATATCACCATATGTTCCTTCTACTGGTGTATACATAAGTCTTGAACCCTGTGTTCCCTGATATAATCCTGCTCCTACACAGCCATTACCTGTTACTCCGTATACCCATGGCTCTTCTGTATCTGCTCCCTGCCATTTTCCAAAGCTTTCTGTATCTGCCGGACGGTTATAATCTACTGTCCAGAAGCCAGCTTTGATTTCTGACTGCTTTGTATTAGGGAAGTTAGAGAAATCTGTAGAAAGGTTCTTGCTTCTTACATCTTTCACTCCGATTGCCTTGTCATATACTGTATTTACTGGTGTTCCATAATCACTTCTGATGTTCTTAGATTCTACCTTAGCCATGATGTAATATCCAACATCACCTGCTGTTAACTTATATGTATATTCTGGTGAATCGTTTCTTGTTACTGCTACAAGTACCTTATTGCTTCCCTCTGCATCTGTACATCTGTACCATGAGATTGCAGACATGTCTTCTCTGCTTCCTAAATCAAGTGAGTAATCTACTTTAAGACTACCCTGTCCGTCATTAGTAATAACTGGTGTCTTGATATACTCTGGTGCATCAAGTTTGCTTGGCTTTACAGTAATTCCAACTGCTGCTTCAAGACCTGACTCTGTAGATGCATTTATAATGACCTTCTTAGCTGCATCATCATTATTAGTACCTTCTACTTTGCATGTTCCGTCACCATTATCTGTTAACTTCACATATGCCTTATCTTCGTCTGATACGCTGTATGTTATCTTCTGTGTTGTATCATTAGTTCCATAGAAGTAGTTAACTGTTCCTCCAACTGAAGCTGTTTCTTTTCCAGATTCAATCTCTGAAACATCTGATTTTATTGTAAGCTGTGTTGCAACTGCTTCCTGCCCTGCTGCAGCTATTACATCTTTAACTCCTAATGGATCCCAGTCGTCAGTGCCCTTTAAAAGATTATATGTATTGTAATATGTTTTGCCACCTGATACTACCTTGTAGGCATTAAGCACTGATTTTCCTGTCATATCAACGGTTTCTTTAGCACCTTCTCCGCCGATTGTGATATTCTTTCCATTATGTATGATGTTACTCTGGTAACATTTTAATGAATCAGATGGGAATTTTGTCCATCCCATTGTTATAGGCACACTTAAATTACTGTTATATACACAGTCTACTGCAGTTATTGTACCGCCTTCCTTAGTAAAGAACTGTGTTGGTTCTGCCTCTACATTTAATATCTTACAATTAAATGTGCAGCCTAAGAATGTTGAACCAGTATTATAAGATGAATATAATGGTCTGTTTCCATAGAAATCAAAATCACATCCTACATATACAGCATTTCCATTAAGAGCATCATCAGTACTTTCAAAATGACAGTTATTGTAAAGATTTCTTGAAGCACCACTGATTGGGACAAGGTTAAGTCTGCTTATGAAGTTACAATTATCTGCAAACATTTTGTCACCAGACATATCAGCAAGCTGTGCCTGAGTGATTGTATCTGTTCTCTTTGCCTGATTAAGTTCACTCATAAGTGGATAATCAAGGTCAACACTACAATAATTACCTATTGTTATATTCTTAACTGTGAGTGCGCCACTGCAGTTGAATCTGAACATAGTATAGTTACCGTTAGAGGCATGTGACTGTCCTCTGTTTCCAGCTAATACAACATTATCAGGATTTCCTGTAAGACCTTTGATAGTAAGATAATCTGAATTAACAACCATTCCATAAGGTACTGAATATCCTTCTGTCTTCTGTACTGTATCTGTTGCTGCCGGATCATCTATCCAGTATACATATGGTGCAACATATACTGTCATTGGATTGTCTGCTGTTCCATTCTTTAATGCGTCTGCTGACAATGCCTTAGTAATGTCGTTATATACATATGGGTACTGGGCAGCAAGCTCGTCTGATAACGAACCATCAACATATATGGCTGTCTCCGACAACTGGATTGTCTCGCCCTGATACTTAATGTAAGTTCCACCGAATTCAACCGGATCAGAAATGTCGATTGGTGTGTAACCTTCTAATGTTTTGTTAATGTCTTTTACTGCTGAATATCTCATAGCTGTTACTCCTGTTTCCTGTGCAAATGCATAATATCCCTGTAATGGAACTAAGTTACCTGCAACAAGAACGCCGGTCATAACACTGACGGCAACAGAAGCAATAATTTTGTTTCTTCGTATCATATTATTCCTCCTTATATTAAATTGTTTCTGCTTCTTAAGATGCTTCCATTATATTCACATTGTATTTTTATATATACAAAAAAACAGCACGAAATCTTCCAAAATCAAAAAAATATGTAAAAAATCAGTAACATTTTCTCTATAAACGACCTATAATTAACATGTGATTTTGCTTCGTAAGATATTATTTATATACCTAGGAGACGGCAATGTACCATTTTATTAATGACAATTTCCTCACGGATATTGCTACTGTGCCACCATCTTATAAGATGAAACATTTTCATGAACATAACAGATGGGAGTTGATGTTTATATATTCTGGTTCCTGCACCCTTTATGTAGGTGATGAAATATATATGTTAAATCCGGGCGGACTTGCTCTTATTTCACCAGATACAGCCCATATGACTACTTACCTTGCAGGAAGTGACCATACAAGATATGTGCTATATTTTAATAATGATGAATTAAAGTGGATTGCTGATGATTCTTCTCTGGATATAGAAAGCATTTTTCATAAACATCCTGTTATCCATATACCAGAAAGACGACTTGATTATATATCATCAATTATCCAGAAGATTTCTTATGAACACAATGGTGTAGATAGTCTGTCTTTATCTTTCATACATTCTTATTTTCATGAACTTATACTTTTTATTCTGCGTTGTCAGATGTACGAAGATAATGTTATTACGAAAATGGATACAGGTAATGAACTTATCCAGAAGGTTATTGAATATATTATCGAGAATTATCATAATGACATAACTATGGCTGCTACTGCCGAACTTTTTAATATGAGTGAATCGAGCCTTTCCAAGAAATTTAAGGCTTTTACAGGCTTCAGGTTCAGAGAGTATCTTATTAATGTAAGAACGCACGCAGCAGCAGACCTTTTAGTCAACACCAGCCTCTCTATTACTGAGATTGCTGACAAATGCGGTTTCGCCGACAGTAATACTATGGGCGGCACATTTAAAAAAATCATGGGCGAAGCGCCCGGAAGCTACAGAAAGAGCCACTAATTATTTTTTTATTTTAAAATGGAGGTTATTATGGCAGATTTTATTTTACTTGATGAAGATTTCTCTGATTTTCCTATTGGTGAATTCCCTTATGATAAGAATCATTCGGCAATGGGTGAGTATCATTTTATCCATTATCCTGGATATTATGGTAAATGGTATGACCCGGTATGCAACCACGTTTATAACGGTCAGGGGGCTTCCTGGATTATTTCTGAATATAATGGAAAACATTTTATGGAGCAGATGCGTATCCGCAATGACAAGCCACACCGCACATTTCCTATGCTCACAAGCGGTGACAGATTCTGGCGCGATTATACTATAACTGCAAGTGTGCGTATGTTTACTACCAAATGGGGCAATGCCGGCATTGGTTTTTGTTGTCAGAACTCTGCTAATCTTCTTGTCCTTGTTTTTGAAGAGCATGAGTTAAGACTTGAGTATCGTCATAAGGAAGAGGTTACTGTACTCGATTCTGTACCTTTTGATTACAACTGTGATGATACTTATGTACTTAAGGCTGAGATTCAAGGCAGCCATGTTATATGCAGTGTTGATGATAAGGTTTATTTTGACCTTGACACTGAATATGCAAGGCAGGGTGGCAAGGTTGCCATTACTGCAACTATCCCAACACAGTTTGGTTTTGTAAATGTTACTACTTCCGAAAGTACTGCTGCTTCTATTGATGCTGCAAGAAATGCTTATAAAGCTGAATGTGAAGATGCACAGGCACATTATCCTAAGATGAAGCTTCTTAAGAAAATTGACCTTAAAGGCTGCGGCACCGGAAGACAGCTTCGTTTCGGTCATCTGCTTGGCAATGGCGAGTATCAGATGGTTATGGCTCAGTGCCAGAAAAGAGTAAACCGTGATGCTTATGGAACAATCAGCTGTCTCACCGCATTTGACCTTGATGGCAATATATTATGGCAGCATGGTGAACCTACTGATAATCACGACATTGGAACTATATCAGCTGACATGCCTATGCAGATATATGATATTGACGGTGATGGCTTTGATGAGGTTATTACAGGCAAGAATTTTGAAATACTGATTCTTGATGGCAGAACAGGTGAAGTGAAGAAACGTGCCAAAACACCTTTCTCTACACCAGAAGAGGACGGAACTGTTATCGGTGTTCCTGATAAAATCTACGCATTTGACAGAATTAATCCTGATGGTATGCGTATATGTAATTTCCGTGGTCTTGAAAAGCCACGCGATATTCTCATTAAGGACCGTTATTGCAGAGTATATGCACTTAACGATGATCTTGAGGTTATGTGGCATTTCCAGAGTGATAAGAATACCGGACATTTTCCTTTTGCAATTGATATTAACGGGGATGGACATGATGAACTTTTAGTTGGTTATAACATGCTTGACTGCCACGGTAATAAAATGTGGACTATGCCTGTTAATGAAGACCATATTGATGAGATTGTACCAGGCAGATTTGAGTCAGGACCACACAAAGGTACTAAATTCTTTGCCTGTGTTGCAGGAAAGGAAGGCTTCCTGATATCTGATTTTAACGGAAAGCTTCTTAAAAAGGATGGCATAGGCCATGCCCAGCGTGTCAGTCTTGCTAATTATCTTCCTAACCGCCCTGGCTATGAAATGGTTGTTGTTAATTTCTGGGGACATCAGGGAATTATATATTTCTATGACAGTGAGGGTAATCAGTTATGGGAAATGGAGAACGAGCTTAATGGTAATCTCTTAACTCCTGTAAACTGGACTGGTGACGGTCAGGACTTCATCCTTCTTAATGCTGATGTAGAGCGCGGAGGAATGATTGATGGCAATGGTATCCAGGTTGTTAAATTCCCTGATGATGGACATCCTACCATGTGTGCTGAAGCTGTAAACCTCTACGGCGATGCCCGTGATGAGATTGTCACATGGGATTATGATTCAATGTACATATATACACAGGATGATGCACCTAAAGATGATGTATATGCACCTTTCAAGTATCCTGATTATAATGCTTCTAATTACCGCGGTGAATACTCTTACCGTGAGAAGTGGTGGTAAAATTAAGACTATAAATGACTAACAGGGTTGCAGAGTATATAACGCTCTGCAACCCTGCTTTATAATAAGTCCATCAGCATTTAATGAGTTTTTTCTCCAGACAGTAATGATACACTCCGTCTTCTTCAACGGATTTACATATGACATCTGCTCTTGCTTTGACTTCATCAATGGCATTCCCCATGGCAACACCTGTACCAACAGCTTCTAGCATTTCAATATCATTTCTACCATCACCAAAAGCAATCGCCTCATCTTTCGATAATCCATAATAATTAAGCACTGCATTTACAGCATTTCCCTTACCACAATTCAATGGAATTATATCTGCTGCTTTATCCCACCATGCAGTTATCTGGGTATTTTCAGTTCCTTGCAGTATCTGGGCATATTCTTCTTTTCTACACGCACACATAATCTGATAAATATCTTCTTTACATAACTCATCAAAATTATCTGCAATTGTCAATGTTTCATTTCCAAATTTAAAATACTCTTCCAGATGCTCATCTGTGCCATTAGTAACAATAAAATGCTCATTGCTGATTGCAGCTGCTCTGTTCATTTTATTAAGATTTTGAATTATTTGATGTTTATCATTATTATTCAAGGGATTCCTGAAAATAATCTTTTCTCCAGCCATTACATATGAACCATTAAATGTAAGCAGCACATCAAATGTAATATCTTTGAATTTAGGGATTGAAAGATAGCCTCTGCCAGTTGCCATACAAAGCAATATCCCATTCTGGTGAAGAGAATTTAACGCTTTAACTGTTTTATCTGTCGGTTCTTTACATCCCATTTTCAACAATGTTCCATCTATATCGAAAAATGCTATTTTAATCATATATGGCTCTCCTATACTGTATGATATAATACGTTATTAAAACGTTCTCTTATCAAATCTCATATTTCTCGCTTTACCTTTTGAAAAATCATTATATTATAATAATACCATAATTCACAAACTAAAAAAACACCCCGGAACCGAAATTCCGAGGTGTACTATACTTTTCTGGTAAACGCCATTAGACGCTTTGGATTGTAAATATTATCTCTTTGAGAATGTTTTGATAGCTTGAAAAGCCCATAAATAGGGGATTTGTATCTGGTAGTGTTACAAATCTGTTGTATGCGTAGCACTACCCACAGATTTCCAGAACTGCTCATTACTTTATTGAAGAAAGAATATTATTCCATCTCAATGCCAATGTTATTAAATGTGTCGACTTCTAAATCCGCAAGTATCATATTAGCTCTAATATATCAACCATCCGCAACAAATGCTTACACCGCCGTAATACTAGCATTTTTAATTTTAGTCTCTGATAGGTTTTCATTCCACCTGACTGTACATTCTGTTTCATAATGATATTTTATAAAATCAGTTTGAGCTTTGACCCGCACTTTTGCCCCTTCCTTATTAAGGCTTAGAATCTCAGATGATATCCATTTAAACTTTGCCTCTTCATCAGATGGCCACTCAACATTGAGAGACGGTTCTTGTTTATAATTATTTTCTACTGCCGCTTGACTTTCTAATGGAATACGATTGGACTTTTTAGTGGTGTGAGAACCGCTGGAAGTCCAATCGAAAAATGTTAAATTATTCCAATTACTCTCTAGTTGAAAACATAGCGTAAATAACTGGCAGAAATATAATTATGAGTTGTAATGGTGAATCTTTCATTATAATTCCATATGCAAATATAATAACCAGACAGGCAATACTTACATATATTCCAATCTTACTCTTGTATATGTACACAATCAATGAAACTGCTGACACAACCAGTAATAACACAAATACAATTCCATATAATGTAACACTTACTGAATGAACATTTCTTTTAACAATCAGGCTTCTTATGGTCAACCCACTCATAGCCAGCGATAAAATCACAGCTATATAGACACTTATCCTCGTACTCAGCTTATATTTTTTCATCTGTTAAATCCCCCTTGTATACTTCTACACTGTAAACGATATCCATGAATCCTGACAATACTTACTATAAGCAGTGCCAATACTACAATATAAATAATCAGGCTCATCATTACCGTGTCAGGAACTTTAAAATTAACAAATGCTATAATCAAGGCAAACACAATGTCGACAGCAGCTATAAAATACCATTTATGTATATTCCGTTTATAATCTTTAATAAGTTCATTACTATTCATTCCCTTATCATTATAACCAGCATCAAGTTTATAAATGTTAATTGGCATTCTCTCATCATTCATTACTAATCTCCCCTCAAAAAAACAATTGCTTAGTTACATATATACTATACATTATTAATTTGTCGCTTTCTTTAAAAAAAATATCACTTTACAAATAGAATTTTAGATATTATGCTATTTTTATATTTAATATCATTGGAAGGAAGTAAAATGCATGCCAAGACCTATAAAAGATGGTAATAATTTTGAAATAAACAGAAGTATCGTTTATAACGGAAAAGATATTAATTTTCATATGCCATCAATGAGTGCATGTATAAAACATTATGAGATTGGTTTTCAGATATCTGGCAGTCATCATGTATACTCAACTGATGGGGAGTGGGATATTCTCAGAGGATATGTTGGAACAATGCCTCTTGGATTACATCACCAGACCTTTTATACCAGCAATGAAACGCATAACAGCATACTTATTAAATATTCATTTGATATAGCTGATTATATAAAGTCAGAAATATCTGCTGTTGCATTTAACAGATTCTACGCTGAAAAATACCACATTCTGAATCAGGAAGACCAGCAAGTTGTCCGGAATATTTTTGAAAAGATGCTGACTGAGTATAATATTAATTCACCATACTCAGATTCTAAATTAAAGGCATTGCTTACATACTTAATTATATTTATTATTGAGCATGAGTTATCTCATGATATAAACGGCAGCCAGGGCAAGAAAATAAACAAAAATATCAATGATGTTATGAGATATATAGACTCTAATTATATGACTGATATAAATGTGGATAATATTTGTAAATTATTTAGCTTTTCCAGCTCTCATTTTTCAAGGCTATTCAAACAAAATACAGGAGAAGCTTTTTCAAGATATTTATCTAAGGTAAGATTAGAACATGCTATAGTTTTACTGTCAAATACTGACAAACCAATAGATCAAATTGCATATGAATGCGGATTTAAAAGTACAAGCTACTTTAGTTATTCATTCAAAAAAGAATTCCTTGTTTCACCGCTTAAGTATAGGATGCAGATGAAGGGTTAATGTAATTAATGTCAAAAAACACCCCAGAACCGAAATTCTGGGGTGTAATATACTTTTCTGAAACGCCATAAGACGCTTTGGATTGTAAATATTATCTCTTTGAAAGTTGCATACTGAACCGTAAGTGGCTTAGATGCTGGTGTTCTTGGTTAGAGTGTTACTTGTGGGTGTATTATTCAGGGCTACTGAGGACTATCCATAAATAACAACAATTCATCATTCTCATACTATTCGTACCGATTTACTCTTTCAAGTATTTCACAACACCAATCAAAAACAATTTCAAAAGCAGAATCGAATTCATATTCTTTTTCATTTGTTATCTCATTTAAAAGCATCCATATTTTCGATCACTCCCACAGAGGATTGGCTCCATCTTGCTTTTGGTTTGAATAAACTCACCATTTTCAAGATAATATACATTTTGAAGTATATAAAATATATCTTTATAAATTAATGGCAACTTCATCTTATTTTTTTCTATATCATCGTAAACATATCTATGACATAACATATAATATAAATTTCCTGTGCTTAACTTTATATAATCAGCAATATCCCTTCGGTTATATTTCGGTACAAAATCTTCAAGCGTACCGTAATAATCGGCTGTTGTATTTAATAAATGACATATTTCTTGAGGATTCCAATTTAACAGTTCCTTTGAACCACAAATAAAGCCACAAGATTTATCATAATTTCCAATCTCCTTTAATACTTTTTTATATTCTTTCAAATCATTTGGTTTCATTTCGTCAATAACAACCATAACATCAATATCACTTTTTTCTGTAGCCTCAGCACGCAAATAGCTTCCTTGAAGTCCCACATATAGTAGTCTATTTTCAAAAACAGTTTTTAGCGTTCCCACCAGTTCACGCATATATGCTCTTATATCAATCATTCCATTATTCTTCTTTCTTGCCTAACACTAGTCAGTAATTTCCGGATCTCCAACATTTTCATTTCCAAGATAAACCGGAGTCTCCTTGCCTTCATAATAATTCATAATAGCTCGTCTTAATTTGGAAGGATATAATGGTGCCTTATTGAGAGTTGCAATCTCAAGCCATTCATACCCAACCTGATTCTTATCAGGATGATATTTCATATTGCTTTCACCAATATAATCACATAGATAAATAACATCTACTCTATGATGTTTCTCTCCCTCAGCACCTTCGATTATAAACAATGCATCTTTTGCCTTAACTGAAATTCCTGTTTCCTCTGCCACTTCTCGTTGTACTGTCGCAGAAAGTAATTCTCCTGCAGCCTGTCCTCCGCCTGGCATAATGTAAAAATCTCCATCACTATCATGTAGTTTTATTGCAAGCATACATCCATCTTTTATAACTAATGCCTTTGCTGATGTTCTAACTAATCTGTCCATGTTTTTTCTCCATTTCTTTCTATATTCCCCCCGATAACTTACTATTAAACTAAATATGTTTCACCTATTTACATAGACATAATAATCTCTCTTGCTACACTTTCTGGAATCTCCTTTGCATACAGATTATCTCCAAATGACACAACATCTCCAATTCCTTTTTGTAGCACAAATCTCAATGCACCATTCTTGACTTTCTTATCCGTGTACAATTTTTTCAACAGTTTTTCTCTATCTATATAATCAGGTATCTTAGTTGGTAGTTTTGCCTTTTCCAAAATATCTTGCACCAAGGTCTCATCCAAATCTGTACAATAGCCTAATTTCTTAGCCAATTTAACTTCTGCTATCAAACCAATTGCCAGTGCTTCCCCATGAAGTAATCTGTATTCGCTTACTGTCTCAATAGCTCTGCCAACCGTATGTCCAAGATTTAATATCTCTCTTAAGCCACTTTCACGTTCATCCTTCATAACAACTTTATATTTTATGCTGCAATTTTCTTGTGCAATATGTCCGCATACCTCATCATCCACATCAAAAACTGCCTGCATATTATCATTTATGTAATCAAAAAACTTTCTATCCGCCATACATGCATGCTTTATTGTTTCTGCAAGTCCACTAGAAATCTGTCTTGCCGGTAAAGTTTTCCAAGTTGCAATATCGATATACACCTTTTCAGGCTGATTAAATAATCCAATCAGATTTGTTGCCAACGGAGTATCTACAGCTGTCTTCCCACCAACAGAAGCATCCGCTGCTGCCAATAATGTTGTTGCATAATTTATAAATGGAATTCCTCTTCCAAATGTTCCCGCAACAAAGCCTGCCAAATCGGTTACAACTCCACCACCGACTGCAATAATACAACAATCTCGCCTATATCCTAATTCAAGCATCGTATCTTCAACATACTCTTTTGTTTTTCTTGTTTTATTTTCTTCCCCTGCAGGAAAAACAATCAAATCCGCTTTATACCCGTTTGATATTAAAAGTTCTAATATTTTGTCCGCATACATAGGCTTTACATTACTATCCGTAACTACAACATATTTCTTAATGTTACCAACAAGCCCTGCATTAATATCAGCAATTAACTTCTTCTGTAATTCGTAACCAATCTCAATTTCGTAACTGTCATCAATTACCTTCTTTAATTCTACATTAAATATGCTCATACATTTGTTCCTTCCTGTATCCTTTAGACCTTATCATCCATACAACCAAAATCTCTTGGTTCCATATGTTAATCATAGTATTCCACGATATCTTCTAATCTTTTTCTTGGACGCATAGCTGGAGTCTCTTCCTTATATCCTAAAGCTATCGCTCCCACCAATTCTGACGTGAATCCAATATACTCCATCAGCTCTTGGTATGCAAAACATGTATTACCTATCCACAATGATCCTATATTTAATTCCTCTGCCTTTAATAACATATTTTCTATAGATGCACCTATCGATAATAGATCATTCATTTCAGAAAATCTATCATCCACATCTAACTGAAGAAATGGCGATTTTCCACTTGTATTAAGAACAATAATTACGACCGGTGCAGTTTCCATAATCTGAAGGGTATTTTTAGCATCCGGAATTCCATTCACTGATAAAGGAAGTCTTGGATGTATTTCTTCCATCTCAATACCCTTTTTCATAATGCTAAGCAATCTAGCTTTTGCTTCCCCACTATATACAAGATACTTCCAGGGCTGACGATTCTTCGCTGATGGTGCCACTCTTCCTGCATCAATAATTTTCTCTATAATAGAACGTGATATTGGTTCACTTGTATATTTTCTAATACTGCGTCGTGAATATATTTCCTCCAACATTTTTCTCCTTCTTACTCACCATCTTTTATAGTGTAATAGCTTCCCTTCAATTTTCCTTGTTTCACAATAACATCCGTTTCTACAAGCTCTTTCAGTACTTTTAAAGCCCGTGAATCCTTCACTCCCAGCAACTGCTGAACATCTTTATTGGTAACCTTTCCATTTTCCAATGTAAATTCAACAATTTTTTTCTGTGACAAATTCAATTTATCCGTATTTATCCGTACTTTATCCGTACTTTTAACTGTTTTATCCGTACTCTTATCCTCACTTTTTCCTGACCGATAAAAACAAACAACAAAACCTGACTTTAATTTTTTAAATTCATATCTAACCCTTGCTTTTTCACATGCGTCAGCTATACGCTTTAAACCAGTGCCAAAACTTTCAATATCCTTAGAGTAATATAAAATCCTTGCAATCTTCGGATTTCTACGAATTGGTCTTTCCGGTCTATCAATAAAATCCTGTGGTTCAAATCCTTCTGGAAAAGAACCTGGATTATAAATTTCTATTCTGTTTTTATAAATTGCAACCTCATTACTTTGCCCAGTTGCATAATCCTTATGACAAAATGAATTTAATAATGCTTCTCTTATAGCATCAACTGGAATTTCCGGTATTTCTGTACGCTGCAATGTCCCAGTAAATTCCACTCTCCAGTGAATATTACTTTTAATATAATTCTCTGCAATATCTACCAGCTTAAGCACCGGTCCGTGATGTCTTTGAATATCATTAAAAGTTAGTCTTTCATTTGTTGCAAAAATAGCCATCTGAATATCCTGAATCAAATCATCTGCAAATAAAACCTTTCCTGCATTAATCAAATTATTGCCTTCTGATAATTCTAGTTGGTTCAGAACGGTTCTCTTATCGGTATATTCAATTGCAATCCTACCAACATCATGTGCCTGATTGGTATATTTTTTCAATAGTTCTTCATCAACATCATCAACAAATTTATTGGAAACCAAATTTTCCCAACGATTTTCCTCTTTGTCACCTTTTCGAATATAATCTGCTAATTCCTGTGGTGACATAGTTAAGTCTTCATCTGCTACACGAATTTTGGCTACACCAAATGCAAAATATGGTGTCTGACTTCCTTCAAATTTTACATAAATACAATCCCTTCCATCCATTACAACCTTTTTAACTTCAGGATATATTTTGGGTTCAATTGAATTCTTTATTTTCTGACTGACTTCACGCAAAGATTCCTCTGTCACAACCTGTCCTATAACTGTACCATCAGGCTTTACACCAAAATAAATTTCACCCTGCTGATGCTTATTCAATATGGCAGAAATAGAATTCATTGCCTCTTTCAACTCACCTGTTGATTTCTTAAATTCTAATGTCTCAGTTTCTATTCCTAAATTCAACCCATTACCTTCTTTCTAAAAATCAAAAATGCTTAATTGCTGTTCTTTCAAAGATTTTACTTTTCGCACAGTTATTTTATCATTTTCATCAAGTATACCACACAATATTGGTGACTTTGGATCGTACCTGCTACAATTCTTTACAACACTTTCTTGGCTATAATTTGCGTAACAGTATTTGCATCCATTTTTACATGTATTATATGTCCCTATCTCTACGCTTTCCACGCAGCCACACTCCTTGCGTTGATTTTTATCTTTTTCAACTTTGAGTCTGCATCCAATTATGTCTTCTATTAGAGTTTTATCAATACAACAATTGTGTTCAATACCACACTCATCCAAATCTATACTCTCAGCACAACTTCCTATCTTCATTCCGTTGTCCTTTGCAATTCCAGCTATTTTCTTTGCAAACTCTAGCAACTCATTTTTATCAATTTCATATAAATCAAGTAATTCCATATTTTTCTTATTCTTTGCATATATATCAACAAAGCTTATAACACACTTCTCTGTATATCCTTTAAGTGCTGTTGCAATTTGCTCAAACGCTTTTAAATGGTATTCTGGACTATACTTCTTTGTAAAAATAATAGGATCATATCTCCATATTACCTTTTTCATTCCAATTTTTTTCGATAGTTCCTGAAATATAGGAATCATTTTTTCCTTTTTATGCGGAACATTACACTCCATATCTTTTCCATATCCAGTCAATGTAAACTGAAAATAGTAATCATATGAAGAAAGTTCATCTAATCTATTCAACATTGGCTCTGGATTCTTTGTCCAAAAGACAATACAATCAACCACCTCTGGTGTTATATCTATCTTACTTACCTGATGTGCATTCATAGGATTTCTGACATACACAAAGCCTTCTTTTACTCTATTGAAAAACCACTCCGAATAATAATTAGGAATGTCCGTTCTGCGGCTTACACTTAATATCATTGTGCTAATTCCTTTCCAATTCAATTATTCTATAATAAATATTACCTGTTTTAGTTGTAGGTTTTCTATTCAAATATTGAATACAATCTTCCCCACAATTTGCTCCGTTTTTAATATAACTTCCACATTTTTCATTCAGTGACACGATATAATCATATGCCTCTTGAGGATATACATAACTGTTATCATAAGCAATTATGCCTTTATTTTCTCTATAAAAAGTATATCCGTAAGTTGGATTGATTAAATGAAATCCATTTCTTTTCAGTGCTCCAATTATTTGCTCTGTTTTTTCCATATCTCTTTCTCTACTTCCCTCATTGGCCCGGATGGAGAAACAAAATATCAACTTATCTCTTAGTATGGGTTTATTCTGAAGATTATTAACCATAACATTCATTTCTTTAGCATCGAACTCACTAATTGATTTCGGAAAAAAGTATATGTCAGAAATAAATTCTTTATTTTCTTCAAAAAAGTTAATGGCATTACCTTTCTTAAAATACAGTTCATCGCCATCTCTTTTATCAAATTTATAGTTCCAATCTATTTCATCAATACCAACATATCTAACTTCACATTCCAAATTCTTTTTCTCAATTGATTGAACTAATGACCAATAATCCAAAAAATTTCCACATCCTATTGACACAACGCATACTTTCTGTGGATTATGTAATCTGGCCAAAACCTCCGAATATATTCCCGAATACTCAAATCCATATGCAAAGGAATACCGAAGCAAGTACAGTCTTTGTATTTGAAGGTTATTATAATCCGGAAGACATCCTGCCGCAAAATTTAATCCTTTAAGTTGACACAGTTTAGTTTGTTCGTTAATATCACTTGCAAAATCAACATAAATATTCTCTAAATACTCTGACATACTTATCATATATAAAAACCTCCATCTTAAATTTCCAATACTATGTTTCCCTTTTCCGTCACAATATATCTACCTCTACTTCTTATCATCTCAACATACCCAGCATCAATTAATTCTCTGATAATCTGATTTGCTTTAAGCTTACTGCACGGTACTAAGTCTGCTATTTCTTGCTGGTTAAGTGGACAAAAACTATTCCCTTCCACAGAAATCTGATGTTGATAAATAATCTGCAATACTTTCATCCTGTCATTCATAAAAAAATCTAATTCTCCCATAACGACCATCCTTACAAATAACTCAGTTCATTTATTGAACTATTATATCACCATTGCAGATTATATTCAACAACCATTCCTATTATCTTGACTTTTGTTCAGGATATAATTTTGCGCCTTTTGGGCTCTCTATAGTTTGTTCCCTCTTCACATACACCTTCCCTCGCATCTCACAATCCACCTTTTCAACCGCCTCGTCAAAAAACCTGTCTTTAAAAGCCTCTCCATACTTTGCAAGAAGTTCCGCTCGTGCTCTGTGAGTTTCTTCATCTCTGACTGCTTGTCTCACCTCAATCAATTCCTCCATATCCTCTGCAGCAACAGCTTTAACCTTAGTATCATATACAGCCCTTAATTCTCTTTTTTCCTCATTCAACTGCTCATACTGATTTTTAAGACTCGATAACAATCGCTCGCACATCTTTGAAATCTTCAATTTCTTTTTCAAATCTTTTTCAAGTAATAACTCCGCATCCAATTTCGATTGCAATAACATCTCCCTAAGCTCATACACTTCCTCCTCCAACTTTTCAATCGCTACTCTTAGCTGTAATCGTTCAACACCAGAAGTTGTTTCCACTGACCGTTTTGCGTACTTTGATTTCAATTCCTGCTTGGCATCCATCTCTTCGCGAATAGCCAAAACCTTCTCAACTTCTTCCGTGTTCTGAATTAAATCTTCTTTTATTTTTCTTTGCTCCTCCACATTATCTATCTGCACATATTCTATACAGATAAAATGACTTCGCAATTGTTCCAAAAATAACGCCAGATCTTTCAGTTTTTTCTTCACTTCATATGCAATCCGCTTAAAGCATGAGCTTACACTGAAAGACTATTCTGAATTTGTTGATATCCTTAAATATAAGAATCGCAATCCAAACAAAGCCGATAGAGACAGACTGACAAAAGATGAAATTGATAAGCTATGGACTATGAAAGATGACAAGTATTATCAGATTGTACTAATGCTGATTTACAATAGTGTGAGAATATCAGAATTGCTAGACTTAAAAAAAGAAAATGTTCATCTTGAGGAGCAATACTTTGATGTGATTGACAGTAAAACTGAAAATGGAATCCGTAAGGTGCCTATTGCAAATAAAGTATTAGAATTTTACAAAGGCTGGTTTAATGATGGCATTGATTCAGATTATCTGCTTCATACAGATGATGGTAAGCACTTCTTATATCGCAATTATTATGATAGCTATTTCAAACCACTAATGAAGAATCTCTATATTGAACGAACACCACATTGTTGTAGACACACCTGTATATCAATGCTTGCAGATGCACGTGTGGATCAAACCACAATTAAAAAGATAGTTGGTCACGCCGGTGCCATGACTCTAACAGAAAAAGTCTATACCCATATGGATATAGGAGAATTAGTTAAAGCAATAAACCTAATATAAGCTAAATGATGCTTATAAGTTACTTTCGCTGACAGAAAGGATTTTTATTATGAATGATTTAGTATTAAGCGATTCATTCGCAGATTACTTCGTAATCTTGCTCATATCGCGCTGTCGCGCTATATTTACCGTTGAATTATTGTCTGCTAGTGCAAGCACTATCATCCAATATTCATCAGCAAATGCATCGCTTGTAGAAACATGCAAAAGGGATGTCTCCCAACCAGATAAATCTGATGGAAAACATCCCTAATAATTTACATATATATGTCTATTGTATGTTATTTTTAAGTTGCTTGTTTGTTACTTATCTACCCAAATCAAGCACTTTTCAGCAACACCCACAACTCTTGAAATCCAGCAAATAAGCCATTTCCCGAACTTCCAAAAGTAGCACATATTATCTCTTTGAGAACTGTGGAGCACGACGAGCTGCTTTGAGACCGTACTTCTTTCTCTCCTTCATTCTTGGATCTCTTGTTAAGAAACCAGCCTTCTTAAGTGATGGACGGTACTCGTCTGAATCAACCTGAAGAAGTGCTCTTGAGATACCATGTCTGATAGCACCAGCCTGACCTGTGTATCCGCCACCGTGTACGTTAACGATTACATCGAACTTGTCAGCTGTCTCTGTGAGAGCTAATGGCTGCTTTACAACAACCTTAAGTGTCTCAAGACCGAAATACTCATCAAGTGATCTCTTATTTATTGTGATATTACCTGTACCTGGTACTAAATATACTCTAGCAATACTGCTTTTTCTTCTACCTGTTCCGTAGAACTTTCCGTTTGCTTTCTTAGCCACTGTTAATTCCTCCTTATATGTGTCCTTATATTAAAACTTTAATACTTCTGGCTTCTGAGCTGCCTGCTCATGATCTGGACCAGCATAAACATGAAGCTTTGTGAACATCTGACGTCCTAAAGGTCCCTTTGGAAGCATTCCCTTAACAGCAAGCTCGATAACCTTCTCAGGCTTCTTTTCCATCATTTCCTTAAGTGTTGTTTCCTTTAAACCACCAACATAGTCTGAGTGGCTGTAGTAAACTTTCTGGTCAAGCTTCTTTCCTGTGAACTTAACCTTATCAGCGTTAATTACGATAACATTGTCACCACAGTCAAGGAATGGTGTGTAAGTTGGCTTATTCTTTCCTCTTAACACAGCAGCAACCTGTGATGCTAAACGACCTAATGTATAATCTGCAGCATCTACTACATACCATTTTCTTTCGATTGTAGATGCACTAGCCATATAAGTTTTCATTAGTTTTCCTCCTGAAATATTGCTATAATGCTTAATTATTAATGTATATAAATGTCTCTCCGGGGCATTGGTGAAACACTTAAAACCTTAATTATGGGCGCACTTATCACGCCACATTTCTGAATTATATAACACATAACCACGTGTGTCAATATACTTTTGCAAATGTTTTATCCAAAAAAGTTATCCACATCAGACAACCCTTGCGTCATCATTATCCACATATTCAATGCCAACAAGTGTAAGTCCCTGTGGAGGAGCAGTCTGCCCTGCAACAGTCCTGTCCTTTGCCTCTAACATCTGCTTCACATATTCAGGCTTGAATCTTCCTTTTCCTACCTGAATAAGCGTGCCTGCAATAATTCTTACCATGTTGTATAAGAATCCATTTCCTTTAATACGGATAATTATCTCACTGCCTTCCTGCAGGACCTCAAGTGAATATATAGTCCTGACAGTCGATTCTGCCTGAGTTCTCACACAGCAGAAGCTTTTGAAATCATGTTCACCAACAATATATGCTGCAGCTTCTTTCATCTTTTCAATATCAATACTGCCTGCAACATGCCATGTGAAATTGCGCTTCTGAGGCAACGGAACAGCAGTATTAAGTATGCGGTATTCGTATGTCTTTCTTGTGTCACAGTGCCTTGGGTGAAAATCTACAGACACTTCCCATGAATCCTGAATAACAATTGAATCCGGCAGGAATCTGTTTAGTGCAAATGTGAATCTGTCTCCAGGTATTGTCGATTCCGTATCAAATACAGCTACATTTCCATATGCATGCACACCTGCGTCTGTACGGCTTGCTCCGGTCACATGCACATTTTCACCGGTAAGCTCGCGAATTGCCTTGTCAAGATACATTTCTATAGTTGGTGCTTCCGGCTGAATCTGCCAGCCGGAATATTCTGTTCCATCATAAGCTACGATAAGCTTTATTCTTCGCATGGCGTTCCTCCTTAAAAGCCAGAATCAAACTATTATAAATGTCATATCTGTATACACACTGATTATATTAACTTAAGCGTAACCTTAACCACAATAATGCATGCAAGATACAATGCGATAATAAGATATGCATTAATATCTCTTCTGGAGTATTTCAGCGGCTTCATCTTGGTTCTTCCTTCAGAACCGTGATAACATCTTGCCTCCATAGCCATTGCAAGTTCATTAGCCCTTCTGAACGCTGATATGAATAAAGGCACAAGAATAGGTATCATGGCTTTTGCCTTCTTAATAATATTACCTGACTCAAAGTCTGCACCTCGCGCCATCTGTGCCTTCATTATCTTATCTGTTTCCTCAATAAGAATCGGGATAAACCTCAATGCAATTGACATCATCATTGCAATTTCATGAACCGGAACTTTAATGTATTTAAGAAATCCAAGTCCCTTTTCAAGCCCGTCTGTAAGGTTATTAGGCGTTGTTGTAAGTGTCATAAGGGATGAACCCATAATAAGAAAAATAAGCCTTATAACCATGAATACAGCCGTATTAAGGCCTTCATGCGTTATCGTCAGCTTCCATATCTTAATAAGAGGCGTTCCTGGTGTCAGAAACAGATTAAATGCCGCACTGATTACAATTAATATTACAATTGCCTTAAGACCTTTAAGAATGAATTTAAGAGGTATCTTTGACAGTGCAATTACTATCGCCAAAAATGCTGCTACAACCAGATACAGCCATATATTACTTCCCAGAAACAGGGATATTACGAATATTAAGGTACCCATAAGCTTAACTCTCGGGTCCAGTCTGTGTATTACCGAATCTGCCTGATAATACTGTCCTATTGTTATATCTCGAATCATATTACTTCCTTTATCCCAGTGCTGACAAAATGCTTTCCTTCGCTTCATCTATTGTGATAGCATCTGTATTAACATCAAAGCCTGCCTGTTTTAAATCATTCATCAAATAAGTTACCTGTGGTGCTGCTAGTCCTATTTCCTCCAGCTCCTTATAATGCCTGAATACATTTCTTGGAGTGTCATCATATGTCAGCACACCATCATTCATTACCATAATTCTGCTCACATAATTAGCAACATCATCCATGCTGTGTGACACAAGAATAATAGTCATTCCTGTCTCTTCCCTTAAATACTTAAGACAATTAAGAATATCATCTCTTCCCTTAGGATCAAGGCCAGCCGTTGGTTCATCCAGAATAAGAACATCAGGTTTCATCGCAAGTACACCTGCAATGGCAACCCTTCTCTTCTGTCCACCTGACAAATCAAATGGCGACTGATAAAACATATTATCATCTATTCCAACCAGTCTTAACGACTCAAATGCTCTGATTTCAACCTCCTTCTGTGAAAGGCCAAGGTTCTTAGGACCAAAACATACATCTTTGAATATCTCAGTCTCAAAAAGCTGGTGTTCCGGATACTGAAAAACCAGTCCTACCCTGCTTCTTAATTCTTTCATATTAAAGCCCTGCTCATATATATCTCTGCCATTGTAATATATATGGCCTTCAGTCGGTTTAACAAGTCCATTAAGATGCTGTATAAATGTGGATTTACCCGAACCTGTATGACCAATAAGTCCGATAAATTCACCATCTTCTATTGCACAGCTCACATTTTTCAAAGCCTGCCTCTCAAAGCCAGTGCCTTTTTCATAAATATAGCTGATATTATCTACTATTATTGACATTGAAACCCTCATTTCTAACTCTAATGAGTTCCTCTGTAAATTCTTCTGAAGTCAATATTCCATTCTTTAATGGAACTCCTTCCTTCTGAAGTTCATAGGCTAATTCTGTAACATGCGGCACATCAAGTCTCAATTTCTTTAATTTCTCTACCTGTGAGAATATTTCTCTTGGTGTTCCTGACATTACCAGCTTTCCATCATCCATTACATAAAGCTTGTCTATATCAATTACTTCTTCCATGTAATGAGTGATAAGTATAACCGTTACATTTTCCTGCCTGTTCAATTCATGGAGCACATTAAGTACATCCTTTCGTCCCAACGGATCAAGCATTGCCGTTGGTTCATCTAAGACAATACATTTTGGCTTCATTGCTACAATTCCAGCAATCGCTACCCTCTGCTTCTGTCCTCCAGATAGCTTGTTTGGCGACTGGTTTCTGAAAGCATACATTCCTACTGCTTTCAGGCTTTTTTCAACTCGTTCCCATATTTCTTCCGTTGGAACACCAATATTCTCTGGTCCGAATCCAACCTCTTCATCAACAAGAGTTCCAACTATCTGGTTATCAGGGTTCTGAAATACCATTCCGGCAGTCTGTCTTACCTTTAAAGTATTCTCCTCTTCCCTTGTGTCCATACCATCAACCCACACAGTTCCCTCTGTCGGCATAACGAGCGCATTCAGATGTTTTGCAAATGTTGATTTACCGGAGCCATTATGACCTAACACGGCAACAAAATCGCCCTGCTTAATGTCAATACTCACATTATCAACAGCCTTAGTTATTCCCTCAACATTACCATCTTCATCTCGTCTTATATATTCAAATGTGAGGTTTTTTGCTTTAACTATTCCCATATGACCTCCTGCCCTTTTAAGTCTTACCGCAGATTCCAAAAAAAGCGGATAAGTTTCCTTACCCGCTTAAATTGCAATTGAAATTAAACTAATTCAAGAATAACTTCCATTGCTGCATCACCTTTTCTTAAACCGATCTTAACGATTCTTGTATAACCGCCCTGACGACCAGCATACTTAGGTGCGATCTCATCAAATAACTTGTTTGTAAGATCAACAGTCTTAGTATTCTTCTTCTTTCCAGCAGCTGCTGTAGGAACTTCTGTAACTGTGTAAAGAACCTTATCCATCTGCTTTCTAGCATGAAGTCTTGAAGGAAGATCCTTCTTGATTTCCTTCTCTACTGTCTCATATACAGTAACCTTCTTGCCATCAACAACTTCCTTAACTCTCTTGCCTTCAGCATCCTTCTTAGGAACCTTTGCTGAAACCTTAACTGTCTCGAAGTTGTCTTTCTCTTTAACTGCAAGTGTGATGAGCTTTTCAGCCATCTTCTTTACTTCCTTGGCTCTTGCCTCTGTAGTAACAATCTTGCCATTCTCGATTAATGCTGTTACCTGACTTCTTAATAAAGCCTTTCTCTGGCTAGATGTTCTGCCGAGCTTTCTATATTTTGCCATGATTTACCTCCATTTGTAACAGCTACACATGCGCTTATGGACTTACTGTATAGCCGCCGTATCTACAAATTAATCTTCGTTAGGTCTAAGATGTAAGCCCATTTCCTTAAGCTTAAGGAGAACTTCATCTAAAGACTTCTTACCTAAGTTTCTTACCTTCATCATATCATCTGATGTCTTGTTGCAAAGCTCTTCAACTGTGTTGATACCAGCTCTTCTAAGACAATTAGATGAACGAACAGATAATTCAAGATCTTCAATGCTCATTGAAAGGACCTTAGTAGTCTCATCCTCTTCCTGCTCAACCATGATTTCCACTTTCTGAGCGTTCTCTGAAAGATTGATGAATCCCTTTAAATGTTCACTTAAAACCTTAGCTGCGAGACTTAAAGCCTCATCTGGTTCTATTGTTCCATTAGTGAAAATATCAAGTGTAAGCTTATCAAAATCTGTATCCTGACCTACACGAGTATTCTGAACTGCCATATTAACTCTCTCTACTGGTGTGTAGATTGAATCAATAGCGATAACGCCTGCTGGCTGATCATCTCTCTTATTCTTCTCAGAGCTTACATAACCACGACCATTAGTGATTGTAAGTTCCATTGTGAGCTTGCTGTCTGCACCATTAAGATGTGCAATAACAAGATCCGGATTGATTATTTCAATATCAGGATCAACCTGAATATCTGATGCTCTAACTACACCTTCGCCTACGAAGTCAATATGTGCTTCTTTAGGCTCAACAGAATTTCCGTTGTTCTTGATTGATAACTGCTTGATGTTCATGACGATCTCAGTAACATCTTCCTTAACACCTGGAATTGAGCTGAATTCATGAAGTACACCTTCAATCTTGATACTGCTTACAGCTGTACCAACTAATGAAGAGAGCATAATTCTTCTTAAAGAATTACCTAATGTTAAACCATATCCTCTTTCGAGTGGCTCAACAACAAATTTTCCATACTTGCCATCTTCTGATTTTTCTGTCATCTCAATCTTTGGCATCTTGAAATTAAAATCTGCATCAACCATGTATAGTCCCTCCTTTTTATGGGTTTTATAAGTTTTATTCTATATTTCCGGTACGGATTACTTAGAATATAACTCGACGATAAGCATCTCGTTTACAGGAACGTCAATAACTTCTCTTGTAGGGATTGACTTAACTGATCCCTTAAGAGCGTCTGCATCTGCCTCTAACCACTCTGGAACAAGTCTTCCGTTAGTAGACTCAAGGATTTCCTTGTATCTTGCTGATGACTTAGACTTCTCTCTGATTTCGATAACATCTCCAGCCTTTACAAGGTATGAAGGGATGTTTACGCACTTACCATTAACTAATACATGCTTGTGATCAACGATCTGTCTTGCTTCTTTTCTTGTTCTAGCGAATCCTAATCTGAAAAGAACATTGTCAAGTCTGAGCTCGAGCATGATCATAAGGTTCTCACCAGTCATACCCTTCTGTCTCTCAGCCTTCTTATAGTAATTTCTGAAAGGCTTCTCTAATACACCGTAGATGAACTTAGCCTTCTGCTTCTCACGAAGCTGCATTCCATACTCGCTAACCTTTCTACCAGCGTTCTTTGCCTTTCTTCTAGATTTCTTATCTATTCCTAAATATACAGGATCCATTTCAAGAGATCTACATCTCTTGAGGACAGGTGTTCTATTAACTGCCATTGTAATCTTACCTCCCTAAATTAAACTCTTCTACGCTTTGGTGGACGGCATCCATTATGTGGAACTGGAGTAACATCCTTGATACTTGTAACTTCAAGACCAGCTGCTGAAAGTGCTCTGATAGCTGCTTCTCTACCTGAACCTGGTCCCTTAACCATAACGTCTACAGACTTTAATCCATGGATTAATGCAGCCTTTGTTGCTGTCTCAGCTGCCATCTGTGCTGCATAAGGAGTAGACTTCTTAGATCCTCTGAATCCGAGTCCACCTGCAGATGCCCATGATAAAGCATTTCCTTCTGCATCTGTTAATGTAACTATTGTATTATTGAAAGATGACTGAATATGTGCCTGTCCTCTTTCAACGTTCTTCTTAACACGCTTCTTTGTCACTTTTTTTGTAACTTTCTGAGCCATGATAACTAACCTCCTGTGAGTTTAACAATTCAATTATTTCTTCTTATTAGCTACAGTCTTCTTAGGACCCTTACATGTTCTTGCATTAGTCTTTGTCTTCTGACCTCTGCATGGAAGTCCCTTTCTATGACGGATTCCTCTGTAGCATCCGATTTCCTTTAATCTCTTAATGTTCATGGCAACTTCTCTTCTTAAGTCACCTTCTACTAAATGTTCTGGATCAGCATCGATAACCTTAGCAATCTTTGCAACTTCTTCATCTGTAAGATCCTTAACACGTGTATCTGGATTAACGCCAGCCTCTTCAAGAATCTTAGATGCTCTTACTCGGCCAATACCGTAAACATAAGTAAGTCCTATTTCAATACGCTTTTCTCTTGGTAAGTCTACACCTGAAATACGAGCCATGTGTTCTTTAACCTCCGTTTGATCAATTAAATTAATATTAATAATAAAGATAGAAAAATGTAGTCCGATTCCTACGCAGCTCGTTCTAAGCTCTATCCCCCGCTTTGAACGCCTGAAATGTGTGCGTCACCTTCAGTCTACTATATTTGATAGCAATGAACACCGTCAACTTATCCGGATGTGTCATCGCTGCAGCCGCAAAACTGTTCTCTGTCCATTATATTAAAGACAGAATTAGTTATAATACCAACTAGTGACATTGATACTATAACGCAGAAATATGAGAAGTACTTCTACTTCTCTGCTTCAGGGTAATTAGCCCTGTCTCTGCTTGTGCTTAGGGTTTTCACAGATAATTCTGATGCTGCCCTTTCTTTTAATGACTTTGCATTTTTCACAAATTGGTTTAACTGATGATCTAACCTTCACTGCAAAAGCCTCCTTTCAGACAAGTTCGGTTGCTATTATAGCACAACCTTTTCTATCAACGCAAGGAAAATTTTACAAAATTTATAAAGAATATTTTGTACATATATTCCTATTGTTTTTATTTATCTCTCCAAATGATTCTTCCCTTTGTTAAATCGTATGGTGATAACTCAATTGTTACCTTATCACCAGGAAGAATTCTGATGAAGTTCATTCTTAACTTACCACTGATTGTAGCAAGTATCTGATGTCCATTCTCAAGTTCTACTTTAAAAAATGCATTAGGTAATTTCTCAACTACCTTTCCTTCAATTTCAATTACATCTGCCTTTGACATATAAGTTTACCTCCTATTATTTGGCACTGGTTTTAATCTGCTTAATCGCATATTTTATTTCTTCATTACTTATAAACAGGTTTTTCTCTATCTTTTCTGCAAGATCACTATCTTTTTGTTTTATGAGCTGAACATGTTTCAGCTTTTTCTTTTTAAGTTTATCTGTCGGTCTTAATTTACCGTCCGACAGATAAACATATACATCATCAGATTCGAGAATCATATACACAGTACCTTTGTCATGGCCTGCTTTAGAACTTGCAAAATATCCCTTTATATCACTCATAGATGATTAACCTAAGATCTTAACTATTGCAGCAAATACATCATCCATAGGCTGTGTACCATCAACTTCCTTAAGTACACCCTTTCCTGAATAGTATTCAATCAATGGCTGTGTCTGCTCATGATATACTGAAAGTCTGTTCTTTACTGTCTCTGGCTTATCGTCATCTCTTAAGATAAGCTTCTCGCCACATGCATCACATATTCCTTCAACCTTTGTTGGATTGAACTGGATATGGTATGTTGCTCCACAACCTACACATGCTCTTCTTCCAGACATTCTGTTTATTATATTTTCATCAGGAACTTCGACATTGATTGCATAGTCAACTGACTCTCCATTAGCACTAAGAGCCTTATCAAGTGCCTCTGCCTGAGGAATTGTTCTTGGGAATCCATCAAGTACATATCCGTTAGCACAATCCGCTTCCTTGAATCTGTCCATGATAAGATCTACTACTAATTCATCAGGTACGAGCTCTCCCTTATCCATGTATGTCTTTGCCTTCTGTCCAAGCTCTGTATTGTTCTTAATATTAGCTCTGAAAATATCTCCTGTAGAGATATGTGGTATAGCATATTTTGCTGCTATCTTCTTAGCCTGTGTACCTTTACCTGCTCCTGGAGCACCTAACATAATTATCTTCATAATATTTTCTCCATTCCAAAATCATAAATATTCGTAATAAATCATAATACACAAAGGACTTACCCGGCATAAACCGGGCAAGTCAATATTTTATACTAATATCATCCGTGATATAAAGAATTACTCACTGAGGAATCCCTTATAGTAACGATTGCACATCTGAGACTCAATCTGCTTTAATGTCTCAAGTACAACACCAACAATAATGATAATTGATGTTCCACCGAATGAAACAGAAGCATTAAAGAATCCTGTACACATTATTGGAATGAGGGCAATTATTAAAAGTCCGACAGCTCCAATAAATACGATATAATTAAGTATTTTGTTAAGATATTCGCTTGTAGACTTACCAGGTGTTATTCCTGGGATAACTCCACCAGCCTTCTTTAAGTTATCAGCTACCTCAATTGGGTTAAATGTTATTGATGTATAGAAGTATGCGAATATTATAAGCAGTACTATGTATACTAATAAACCAATTGAATACTTTGGAGCTTCAACTCTGCACCAGTATGATGAGCTGAGATATCTGGTCCACTCATATGATTTACCAAATAACTGGGCGATTATAACTGGGAACTGCATAAGTGATGATGCGAAAATAATTGGCATAACCCCTGCAGTATTAACCTTTAATGGAATGTTTGTTGACTGTCCGCCAACTGTTCTTCTACCGCTGACCTTCTGAGAGTACTGAACAGGAATCCTTCTCTCTCCATCCTGAAGGAAGCATACAAGAACTACCATAACAATAAGAATTGCTAATATTATTACTGCTGCTAAAACACCCTTTGCAGGTGTCTTTGGTGCAACAAATGTGCTATATAATGTAGCAAAATCACTAGGCATACCTGATATGATATTAATTAAAAGTACAATTGAAATACCATTTCCAACACCCTTTTCAGTGATTCGCTCACCAAGCCACATTAATACTGCTGAACCAGCTGTAAGTGCAGCTATAACTACGATTATACATACTACATAATGCAATGTGCTAAGCTGTGCTGAATCTTTGATAAGACCTGATCTACCAAATCCAACCGCCATAGCGATACTTTCTATTAAAGAAAGACCAATTGTTACGTATCTTGTAATCGATGCAATCTTCTTTCTACCATCTTCTCCCTCTTTCTGCATTTCCTCTAATTTAGGAATTGCAATTGTGAGAAGCTGCATAATGATTGAAGATGTGATATATGGTGTTATGCTCAGCGCAAAGAGGGACATTCTTTCGAATGAACCTCCTGTAAAAGCACTGAGATAACTTAAATCACCAGTATTAATTCCACTAAGTAAGCTACTAAAATAATTGGTGTCTACACCAGGGATTGGAAGTAAACTTCCAACTCTGACAACAACAAGAATTAATAATGTATATATTATCTTTTTTCTTATATCTTTGTTCTTAAAAGCGCCTACAAGTGTTTTAAACATATTAGATCACCTCGCAGGTTCCGCCGAGAGCCTCGATCTTCTCCTTAGCTGCAGCACTGAATGCGTTAGCCTTAACAGTAAGCTTCTTTGTAAGCTCGCCGTTTGCAAGAATCTTGATTCCGTCCTTAGGATCTTTAACGATTCCTGACTCGATTAATGTATCAACAGTAACCTCTGCACCGTTATCAAAACGATCTAATACATTAACATTAATAGCAACGAATTCCTTACGGTTTCTGTTAGTGAATCCTCTCTTAGGAATTCTTCTATATAATGGCATCTGGCCACCTTCAAAACCTGGTCTTGGTGCTCCTGAACGAGCTTTCTGTCCTTTATGACCCTTACCAGCTGTCTTGCCATTACCTGAGCCATGTCCACGACCTCTTCTGAAATTATCGCTTAATACTGAACCTTCTGCAGGTCTCAAATTAGATAAATCCATCATTGCACCTCCTTATCTGTAATTAGATTTCTTCTACCTTTAACATATAACCAATCTGCTGAATCTGTCCTCTTGTAGCAGCATTATCTGGAAGTTCAACTGTCTTATGCATCTTTGTAAGACCCATAGCTTCAACAGTTTTTCTATGCTTAGGAACAGCGCCGATTGGAGACTTAACTAAAGTTATTCTTAACTTCTCAGCCATTTTAACCTCCATCTCCTGCTTAGCAGGAATCACAATTTAATTAACCAAGGATCTCGCTAACTGACTTTCCACGAAGTCTTGCAACTTCTTCTGGAGTCTTCATAGACTTAAGTCCTTCGATTGTTGCTAATACAACATTCTGCTTGTTGTTTGATCCAAGTGACTTTGTACGGATATTCTTGATACCTGCAAGCTCAAGGATTGAACGTGCTGGACCACCAGCGATGATACCAGTACCTTCTGGAGCTCTCTTTAATAATACTGTAGCTCCTCCGAACTTTCCAAGAAAATCATGTGGAACTGAACCGTTCTCATCGATTGGAACTTCTACTAAATGTTTGATAGCATCTTCTTTTCCCTTGCGGATAGCTTCTGGAATTTCAGCTGCCTTACCAACACCTGCACCTACGTGTCCGTTGCCGTCACCAACAACTACTAATGCTGCAAAACGCATGTTACGTCCGCCCTTTACAACCTTTGTTACACGCTTGATTGATACTACATTATCATTTAATTCTAACTGACTAGCATCAATTATTGTACGTTTCATACTGTAATCTCCCTTCCGCTTAGAATTCAAGGCCAGCTTCACGAGCTGCCTCTGCTAATGCCTTAATTTTACCTGCATAAATGAAACCGCCTCTGTCATAAACAACAGTCTTGATTCCCTTTTCTAATGCTCTCTTTGCTACGACTGTACCAACAGCAGCTGCTGCTTCAACATTATTTGTCTTCTCAAGCTCTGCCTTAACTTCCTTATCAAGAGTTGATGCTGATACAAGTGTCTTTCCAACTGTGTCGTCAATAATCTGAGCATACATATGATTATTGCTTCTGAACACAGCTAAACGTGGTCTTTCTGCAGTACCACTGAAACGATTACGTAATCTTCTATGCTTCTGTTCGCGAACTACTGTTCTTGATTTCTTACTAACCATTATGTTTTCTCCTTTAATTATTTCTTACCAGTCTTACCAACTTTACGTCTGATAACTTCATCAGCATACTTGATACCCTTGCCCTTATATGGCTCTGGAGCTCTCTTTGCTCTGATTTCAGCTGCGTACTGGCCAACTGCTTCTTTACTGATACCTTTAACAATGATGATGTTTGTTCCATCAAGAACTGTTTCAATTCCTTCTGGATCTTCCATCTCAACTGGATGAGAGTAGCCTAATGAAAGAACTAACTTCTTACCCTGCTTCTGTGCTCTATAACCAACACCGTTAACTTCAAGCTTCTTCTCATAGCCTTCTGTAACACCAATAATCATGTTATGAATAAGTGTTCTTGTAAGTCCATGTAATGACTTCATCTTCTTTAAGTCATTTGGTCTTGAAACAACGATTTCAGAACCTTCCTGCTTAATGTCCATCTCTGCTGGTAAAACTCTCTCAAGAGTTCCCTTTGGACCCTTTACAGTCACTTTATTATTTTCTGCAATCTCAACAGTAACTCCTGCTGGGATAGCGATAGGCATTCTTCCTATACGTGACATGCCGTGCACCTCCTAATTATAATGAGGGAAACATTCATATACGCTGAACTACGATGGGATAGGATTCCCGTTTCCCTGTGTGTAAGTGTTCAATAATTACCAAACGAAGCAAAGAACTTCTCCACCAACGCCGAGCTTTCTAGCTTCCTTGTCAGTGATAACGCCCTTGTTTGTAGATATAATAGCTACACCAAGACCACCGAGAACCTTTGGAAGTTCTTCCTTGTTTGCATATACTCTAAGACCTGGCTTAGAGATTCTCTGAAGACCTGAAATGATCTTCTCATTCTTAGAAGCACCGTACTTTAATGTAATACGGATATCGTTGAACTTACCGTTCTCAACGAGCTCATAAGACTTAATATAACCCTCGTCTAAAAGAATCTTAGCGATTGCAAGCTTCATCTTAGATGATGGAACATCAACTGTGTCGTGCTTTGCTGTATTTGCATTACGAATTCTTGTAAGCATATCTGCAATTGGATCTGTCATTGAAATTTTCCTCCTTATTTTAACTGGTTTCCTGTTACCAGGACTACGTTAATTGATTTTACCAAGATGCTTTCTTAACTCCAGGAATCTGTCCCTTGTAAGCTAATTCACGGAAGCAAATTCTGCAGATTCCGTATTTTCTTAAAACAGAATGTGGACGACCACATATTGTACAACGTGTATACGCTCTTGTAGAGAACTTAGGTGCTCTCTGCTGCTTAACCTTCATAGAAGTCTTAGCCATTGAATTTCCCTCCTTAATTATTTCTTAAATGGCATGTTGAATAATCTTAATAACTCACGAGCTTCCTCATCAGTCTTAGCTGTAGTTGTAATGATTACATCCATACCTCTAACCTTATCAATCTTGTCATATTCGATTTCTGGGAAGATAATCTGCTCTTTGATACCTAAAGCATAGTTACCTCTTCCATCGAATGAATCAGCGCTAACGCCACGGAAGTCACGTACACGTGGTAATGCAAGGTTTACTAATCTATCAAGGAATTCATACATCTTCTCTCCTCTTAATGTAACCTTACAACCAATTGCCTGACCCTCTCTTAACTTGAAGTTAGCAATTGAATTCTTAGCTCTTGTAAGAACTGCCTTCTGACCAGCAATTGTTTCCATTTCCTTAACAGCTGTGTCAAGAAGCTTTGAATTTTCCTTAGCTTCGCCAACGCCCATGTTAATTACGATCTTATCGATCTTTGGAACCATCATTGGGTTCTTGTAACCGAATTTCTCAGTCATTTTCTTAGTAATTTCATTATCGTATAATTCTCTAAGTCTACTCAAAATTATTGCCTCCTTCCTTTATTAATCGATAACTTCGCCAGTTGCCTTAGCAACACGAACTTTCTTACCGTCCTTGAAGTCATAACCAATCTTTGTTTCCTTACCCTTTAATGAATAAGCGATATTTGAGATATCGATTGGTGCTTCCTGGTGGAGAATTCCACCCTGCTGATTAGCTGCGCTTGGCTTAGCATGCTTTGTAACCATGTTAACACCCTCAACTAATGCTGTATGATTCTTAGCATTTACAGACAATACCTTGCCCTCTTTGCCCTTGTCTTTTCCTGCGATAACCTTAACAGTATCGCCTTTTTTAATTCTAACAGCTGACATTGTGGTACCTCCTATAATACTTCTGGAGCAAGAGATACGATTTTCATGAACTTCTTATCTCTTAACTCTCTGGCTACTGGACCAAAGATACGAGTTCCCTTAGGAGTCTGATCATCTTTAATTATAACAGCAGCATTCTCATCAAATTTAATATATGAACCGTCCTTACGACGTGCGCCCTTTACTGAACGTACGACAACGGCCTTAACAACGTCACCCTTTTTAACAACGCCGCCTGGTGTTGCTTCTTTAACAGTAGCGACAATTACATCACCGATATTTGCATATCTTCTTGTAGATCCGCCCATAACTCTGATACAAAGAATTTCCTTAGCACCAGTATTATCAGCAACCTTAAGTCTGGTTTCCTGTTGTACCATAATACTACTCCTTTCAGTAATATCACAAATAAATTCTTATTATTTTGCTCTACTGATAATCTCAACTAATCTCCATCTCTTATCCTTAGATAAAGGTCTAGTCTCCATTACCTTAACAACATCTCCGATTAAACATTCATTGTTCTCATCGTGTGCCTTTAACTTGTAAGTTCTTTTAACGATCTTATTGTAAAGTGGATGCTTAACGTTGTCCTGTACTGCAACAACGATTGTCTTATCCATCTTATTGCTTATAACCTTACCTGTACGAGTTTTTCTTAAATTTCTCTCTTCCACAGTTATTCTCCTTTCTTAGGATATCTAAGTCTACATGCCTTAATTAAGCATTCTTCTGTGCAATTACAGTCTGGATTCTAGCGATGTTCTTACGAACTTCCTTAATTCTGCTTGTGTTGTCCAGCTGATTTGTTGCGTTCTGGAATCTTAAATTGAAAAGTTCCTTCTTAGCAGCTACTAATTCTTCATTTAACTCTGCAGCTGATTTTGCCTTTAAATCTTCTACATACTTATTAATTTTCACTGTTATCACCGCCTTCTAAGTCTGCACGTGAAACAATCTTGCACTTGCAAGGAAGCTTATGTGTTGCGAGACGTAAAGCTTCTCTTGCTGTTTCTTCAGCAACGCCTGAAATCTCGAACATTACACGTCCAGGTTTAACTACTGCTACCCAGCACTCCAAGTTACCTTTACCTTTACCCATACGAACACCGATAGGCTTACCTGTTACCGGCTTATCTGGGAAAATCTTTATAAATACTTTACCACCACGCTTAATATATCTTGTCATAGCGACACGGGCAGCTTCTATCTGATTTGATTTGATCCAACAAGGTTCTGTTGCAACAATACCGAATTCACCATTAGTGATCTTATTGCCTCTTGTAGCCTTACCAGCCATAGAACCACGGAACTGTCTACGATGTTTAACTCTCTTAGGTAGTAACATTACTTATCGCTCCCTTCCTTTTCTACGTTAGCGTTGGCATTATTCTTTGTAGGAAGAACCTCACCTTCGTAGATCCAAACCTTAACACCAACCTTGCCATAAGTTGTATCTGCTTCTGCAAATCCATAGTCGATATCTGCACGAAGTGTCTGAAGAGGAATTGTACCCTCGCTATAGAACTCTGTACGAGCCATATCAGCTCCACCGAGACGTCCTGAGCAAGATGTCTTGATACCCTTAGCTCCCTGCTTCATTGTTCTGCCCATGCAAGACTTCATAGCTCTTCTGAAAGAGATACGGTTCTCTAACTGCTGAGCGATGTTCTCTGCAACAAGCTGAGCATCCTTATCTGGTCTCTTAACTTCCTTGATATCAATGCTTAACTTCTTAGCAGATGTTAACTTCTCTACCTGCTTCTTTAAGTTCTCGATTTCAGCACCGCCCTTACCAATTACGATACCAGGCTTAGCTGTATGAATAACGATCTTTAATCTGTCTGAAGCTCTCTCTGTTTCAATCTTTGAAATTCCTGCAGCATATAACTTATTCTTGAGGAATTTTCTAATGTTATAATCTTCTACAAGGTTATCAGCGAAATCGTCTTCTGCATACCACTTTGCATCCCAGTCTTTGATTACGCCGACTCTTAAACCATGAGGATTAACTTTCTGTCCCATAAAGACTCCTTTCTATCTCTTAGAAAATAATTATCTTTCATTTAAAACAACAGTGATATGGCTCATTCTCTTTTCGATTCTGTAAGCTCTACCCTGTGCTCTTGGATGTACTCTCTTCATTGTTGGTCCCTTGTTAGCGTAGCATTCTTCTACATATAACTTACTTGGGTCCATACCGTTATTGTTCTCAGCATTAGCTGCTGCTGACTTTAATAACTTCTCTATAATAGATGATGCATATCTTGGATTGTACATAACAATTGCAAGTGCTTCATCAAGGCTCTTGCCTCTGATAGCATCTAATACGAAACAAGCCTTCTGAACAGATACTCTAGCGTAAGATAACTTTGCGCTTGGTCTTGTATCCTTAACAGCGTTTCTTTCACGTTTAATCTGGGATCTATGTCCGTTAGCCATGGATTAAACCTCCTTTCAAAAATTCAAATTATCTACTCTTCTTTTCGTCTTTGCCGTGTCCTCTGTAAGTTCTTGTTGCAACGAACTCACCGAGCTTATGACCAACCATATCCTCTGTAACATATACAGGCACATGCTTTCTACCATCATGAACAGCGATTGTATGACCTACAAACTGAGGATAAATTGTTGAACGACGAGACCAAGTCTTAATAACCTGTTTGTCGTTTGCAGCATTTAAAGCATCAACTTTCTTAAGTAAGCTCTCGTCTGCAAATGCTCCCTTTTTAAGTGATCGAGCCATAGGTTGAAACCTCCTTATAATCTTCGTGAATAATAATAGTTACGATTGTAGGCTAATTACTTAATAGCCTTTCCGTTTCTTCTTCTTACGATAAGCTTGTTTGAAGCCTTCTTAGCCTTACGAGTCTTAAGACCCATAGCTGGCTTGCCCCAAGGTGTCATTGGGCTTGGACGACCAACTGGTGCTCTACCTTCACCACCACCATGTGGATGGTCATTAGGGTTCATAACAGAACCACGAACTGTAGGTCTGATACCCATATGTCTCTTACGTCCAGCCTTACCAAGATTAATAAGGTTGTGATCTCCATTACCTACAACACCGATTGTTGCGCGGCAGATAATTGGAACCATTCTCATCTCGCCTGATGGTAATCTAAGTGTTGCATACTTGCCTTCCTTAGCCATAAGCTGAGCTGAGTTTCCAGCAGAACGAACAAGCTGTCCACCCTTACCTGGATATAATTCAATGTTGTGTACCTGAGTACCAACTGGAATCTCTGAAAGTGGTAAGCAGTTACCTACTCTTACTTCTGCACCAGCACCATTCTGTACTGTCATGCCATCTGTTAATCCCTGAGGAGCAAGGATATATGCCTTCTCGCCATCTGCGTAGCAGATAAGAGCGATGTTAGCTGTTCTGTTTGGATCGTACTCAATTCCGATAACCTGTGCTGGAACGCCTTCCTTGTTTCTCTTGAAATCAATCATTCTATACTTCTGTCTGTTTCCACCACCGTGGTGTCTTACAGTAATCTTACCCTGGTTGTTACGACCAGCATTCTTGCTCTTCTTAGCAAGTAATGACTTCTCTGGAGTACTCTTTGTAATCTCTGAGAAATCAGATCCAGTCATATTTCTTCTGGAAGGTGTATATGGGTTATATGTCTTAATTCCCATTATTTCTCTCCTTTCGAGTCTGTGTAATATTGTTTTCTACACTTTAAAGCTACTAATTAAAGGCCTTCAAAGATTTCGATTTCCTTGCTGTCAGCTGTTAACTGTACAATTGCCTTCTTAGTCTTAGAAGTTGTACCAGCTGTTCTGCCTCTTCTCTTCTTCTTGCCATCAAGATTCATTGTGTTAACTGAAGCAACCTTAGTTCCTTCGAACATCTTCTCAACAGCATCCTTAATCATTGTCTTGTTAGCATCTGTATGAACTAAGAATGTATACTTCTTATCTGCCATATCAGCCATAGACTTCTCTGTGATTACAGGCTTGAGGATTACATCATAATACTGTACGTTTGCCATTATGCATACACCTCCTCTAATTTTTCAACAGCAGCCTTAGTAACTACTAATGTTTCATACTTTAATACATCGTATGTGTTGATTTCATTAGTAGCTGAAACCTTAACTGTAGGAATGTTTCTTCCTGAAAGAACTACATTCTTGTTCTCACCTTCAATAACTACTAAAGCCTTATCAACCTTTAAGTTGCTCATAACTTCTGCGAACTTCTTTGTCTTAACTTCGTCAAGGTTAAATGCATCAAGAACTACGATCTTGTTGTCAGCAACCTTTGATGATAATGCAGAAAGAAGAGCAATTCTCTTTTCCTTCTTATTCATCTTGAATGAATAATCTCTTGGCTTTGGTGCAAATACAACACCACCGCCTGTCCACTGTGGAGATCTTGTAGAACCCTGTCTTGCATGACCAGTTCCTTTCTGTCTCCAAGGTTTTCTTCCGCCACCAGAAACTTCTGAACGTGTCTTTGCGCTCTGTGTTCCCTGACGATTATTTGCAAGCTGGTTAACTACTGCCATGTGTACGAGATGTTCGTTAACTTCTACACCAAATACAGCATCATTTAATTCGATTGAACCAACTTCTTTGCCTTCAATATTGTAAACAGATACGTTTGCCATCTGTGTGGTCCTCCTTCCTTAGCAAAAACTACTTAGCAGCTTTTACTGTTTCTTTCAGTGTTACTAATGATTTCTTAGGTCCAGGTACTGCACCCTTAACTAAGATTACGTTGTTTTCAACATCAACTCTTACTACTTCAAGATTCTGGATTGTGATTCTCTTAGAACCCATATGTCCAGGCATTCCTTTTCCCTTGAATACTCTACCAGGTGTTGTTGCTGATCCGTTTGAACCCTGATGTCTGTGGAACTTAGAACCATGAGCCATAGGTCCTCTTGACTGGCCTAATCTCTTGATTGCGCCCTGGAAACCTTTACCCTTTGAAATAGCAGTTGCATCAACCTTATCGCCTGCAGCGAAGATATCAGCCTTGATTTCGTCCTTTACAGAGTACTCTGAAGCATTCTCAAACTTGAACTCTCTTAAGAATCTCTTGTAAGGAACCTCTGCCTTATCAAAATGTCCTTTAACAGGCTTGTTTACTAACTTTTCTCTAATGTCAGCAAAACCAACCTGAACTGCATCGTAACCGTCGTTTTCTACTGTCTTAACTTGTGTAACAACACAAGGACCAGCCTGAAGAACAGTTACAGGTGTTAAAACACCGTCTTCGTTGAAGATTTGAGTCATTCCGACTTTTGTAGCTAAAATTGCCTTCTTCATTGATTTTCCTCCTGTTTAATCTACAGCGGACAAGATGATGTGTGATACACAGCGCATCCTGTCATCCTAGAACAGCTAATATAAGTGGAACCCGCACCACTGCTTGTTACTTCTATATTAAACCCTTAGGATTATTGCTTTAATAATGAAAAATTCCAGATAATGATTAGTTCATTACCTTAAGGTTGATGAATACACCAGCTGGCATCTCTAACTTAGATAATGCATCTACAGTCTTCTGAGATGGTGATAATACATCGATAAGTCTCTTATGAGTTCTCTGCTCGAACTGCTCTCTTGAATCCTTGTACTTGTGAACAGCTCTAAGAATAGTAACAACTTCCTTCTTTGTTGGAAGAGGTACCGGACCACTCACCTGTGCTCCTGTCTTCTTAGCAGTTTCGATGATTTTCTTAGCTGACTGATCAATCAACTGATGATCGTAAGCCTTCAGAGTAATTCTGATTACCTGATTTGCCATAAAAAAAGTCGCCTCCTTCGCACTTTATTGTTTAAGTACGACAAGCGGTGACTGTACACACTCCCACGCGTATCATATAGTCTCATTCATAATTCGACCCACGCGCGTCATTTCTGCGGATTGCAGATGATTTTGGTACAGTGACTTGTCGCCAGTTTCTTCGCCGGAGATTATCTCCAGCATTGACATTCGCTCCACGGAAAACCTGCTTTATTAAAGCAGCAACCTCACGCTTCACAGCTATCAATGTCACAGCAAGTATTAATATACACTACTCTCTATATAAAATCAACAGAAAAAATTGTATTTTTTTTAGTACAATACAGAACAAATTTGACCGGAACATAAGTCCCGGTCAAAACAGTATTTTAATAAAATCCAAATCCAAGATACATAGAATTAATCTTCCACTTACCATCTTCATATTTATAATATATGTAAGCTGAATTATTGTTATTATTCTTGTCGTTAGCTTTATCACTTCCTGAGTACTGTATCTTGTATGTATATCCTAGTTTAATTGAAACTTTAATCACCGGGCATCCATCATCTGAATCCACTCTGAAAGATGTATCCGCGATAGAAGCTGTGAATTTGGAAATCTTCAAATTGGATACAGTTTTGTATTTGTCATTGTAGCTGTCGTAAATATTCTTATAAGCTGACTCTATGTTCTTCTTTTCTTCTTTACACACCCTGTCGGCTATAGCTGAATAATCTTTCTTTGCCTGTACAGCGTTAATTATTGCATCCACATCTGTTCTTGCCTGTGTCTTAAGTTCTTCAAGCTTCGAATTAACATATTTTGCATTGTATGTTCCAACAGTAAATGTATCTTCATCATGTGCTGCATAAAGCTGTGTTGTGTAGTCCTCTATAAATTCTCCAGTTACCTTAATATTATTCTTTCCATTGAACAGATATGGTATAACATATTCATCAGAAGAGCCGTTTCCATTCTTAGATGCATCCGACTTATATCCATCGCCAACAATAACATCATTAATATATAACGTAAGTCCCTTTGGAACCTTTATTGTAACATCCTTTACTACAAGATTCTCAGCGCTGACTTTATACTTCTTAAAGAAAAGCATATAGTGCTTATTGGCTACTGTTAGATACACATCATTATACTGCATTCCCGAATCTGTTATATATCCGACCTTAACAGCCTTGTTACCAGGCATCTTGCTATATGTTGAGACAATGTCATCTGCTGCCATCTTTTCAACTTTCTCACCAGTCGCATCTGCATGAACATTAATAAATGCTTCCTTTGTAAGGAACTCCCCATCTGGTAGATTAATAAGACTATACGCATCATTCCATTCGCACTCTGCAACCGCCTTAACATACTGCTTGGCAGTTTTCTTATAATCTGTCACATTCTTTCCCACACATACAAATATAATTATGGCAGCTATCACAGCAACTCCCGCAGCTACAATTGCAATTATACCCTTAGGGAATCTGGCAGGCTTATTATTGGCAGGCTTATTATTGGCAGGCTGCTGACCGGAATTCTGACCTGTAAACTGTGTAGGCTGTACAGGCTGTTGACCAAAAGCCTGCTGTGGCTGAACTGGAACACTTTGCTGTACTGGTGTTACTTCTGGCTCTACTGGTGCACTCCCCTGTACCGGTGTTACTTCCGGCTCTACTGGTGTACTCTCCTGTACCGGTGTTTCCTCCGGCTCTGCTGTTACACTCTCCTGTACCGGTGTTACCTCCGGCTCTGCTGCCACGCTTTCCTGCACTGGTGTCTCTTGTGGCACATCTATCACTAGACGTGTTCCACAGTTTCCACAGAATAGTGCCTCATCTTCATTCTTTGTTCCGCAATTTGGGCAAAACATAATTTCTCCTCCCTCATATGATTAATATAGTAAATCATATATCATTATACCATGAATATATGATTTGCTCAACCAGATAATCTGTTCTGATATCACTTGTTTTGTTAATATTTACTGCTGTTTCTGTTTCTCTATTTTTTCTGCGAGATCATTAAGATATTCCCATCGCTCCATCTTTTCTTCAAGCTGCCTCTCCACATCTTCCTTTTCCTTCGTAAGTTCTGCAAGCTTAGAATAAGCTGTTGCGTTCTTTGCAATCTCTTCATCAAGTTCCGAAACTTTAGTTTCAAGCTTCTCTATTTCATCATCGATAGTTTCATATTCCTTCTGTTCCATGTATGTGAACTTAATCTTATCCTCATGACTGTTATATGCTTTCTTCACTTGCCCTGCTGCCTTTGATTTGGATGTATCAGATGTTCCATTTGATGCCACATTATATATAGAAGAAACACATTTATCCCTGTAGTCCGTATAACCGCCTTCGTACTGTGTAAGGTGGCCTCCTGCCTCAAATGCAAATATTCTGTCAACGACTCTGTCAAGGAAATATCTGTCATGTGAAACAGTGATTACAATACCTGCAAATCCATCAAGATACTCCTCAAGTATCTCAAGAGTTTCAATATCAAGGTCGTTGGTAGGCTCATCTAGAATAAGCACATTTGGCGCACTCATAAGAACACTTAACAGATAAAGTCTCCTTTTCTCACCACCTGACAGCTTGCTTATCGGTGTCCACTGCTGCTTCGGTGTAAATAAAAACTTCTCACACATCTGTGACGCTGTTGCCTTTCCATCTGCCGTCGTAACATATTCGCCTATGCTTCTTACGAACTCAAGCACAGTAAGGCTGTCATCAAGTGGTTCGTTCTCCTGCATGAAATATCCGATTCTTACAGTCTCTCCAACCTCAACACTGCCGCTGTCCGGCTCAAGCTGACCTGCTATAATCTTCATAAGCGTAGACTTGCCGCATCCGTTATCACCGACAATACCTATTCTGTCATCTCTTAGAAAAATGTAGGTAAAATCATCAATTATTGTCCTCTCTCCAAAGCTTTTACAAATGTTGTGGAGTTCGACAGTTTTTCTTCCAAGCCTGCTGCTGACTGAATTCATATCCATCAGCTGCTTGTCAAATCTGGCTCTTGCCTGCTTTGAAGCCTCCTTCATATCCTCAAATCTGTCAATTCGTGCCTGCTGCTTGGTAGAACGAGCCTGGCATCCTCTTCTTATCCACGCGAGTTCCTTCCTTAATATATTCTGTCTCTTAGCCTCAGTTGCCCTCTCCATCTCCTCACGCTGGGTCTTCAGTTCAAGAAAGCCTGAATAATTCGTATCATAGCTATAAAGGGAAGCTTTATCAAGCTCTACAATCCTGTTAGTTACATTATCAAGGAAATACCTGTCATGAGTAACCATGATAAGTTCTCCCTTGAAATTCTTAATAAACTGTTCCAGCCAGAGTACCATGTCATTATCAAGATGGTTCGTAGGTTCATCAAGAATAAGAAGTCTTGCCGGCTCAACTAAAGTTCTCGCAAGTGCCGCTCTCTTTTTCTGACCACCTGATAAAATATTCATCATTGCGCCATGATTTGTTATTCCAAGCTTGTTAAGAATCTCTTTTGCTTTTGGCTGGCTGTCCGCATGCTTTCCACGCATAACATATTCCAGTACATTTTCATTCTCATAATACAGAGGTGTCTGTGCAAGATACGCAAGCTCAATCCCCCTGCCCTTGACAACCTGTCCCTCATCCGGTTCTTCAACACCTGCAATAATCTTTAAAAGTGTAGACTTACCAGTTCCATTCACACCTATAAGTCCAATCTTATCGCCACTGTTAATTCCCAGACTTATATTATTAAAAAGTTCCTTTTCTCCGTAGGTCTTGCTGACCTTTTCTACATTTAATATATTCACTATTATCTCCGTTATATAAATTATTTGTCATCGCCTGAAAGATTATAGAAATTCTTAAGCTTCTGTGCAAGCTCCGGATCTTTCTTCTTCAGATGTTCATAATGCTTCCTCTTCTGCTCCATCATATGCTCATATGCATACGGATTGTGAAGCTTTAATCTGTCAAGCATTTCCTTTCTGTGTTCTTTAAGCATCTGGATTGCGTCAGGATTAATCTGTGCCAGTTTCTTCTCAACAACCACACGGCGCTCATCAATTCTTTTCTCAATATCATCAATATCAAGATTAGGATATTTTTTATCGTCAAACAAATGCATTTCAAGCCGCTCAAGCAGGTCATTCTCATCAAAGAGTCCGATTCTTCCCCATGCAGCATGCTTTTCAGCATCAACAATAACATTCTTCTCATCTTTCTTGACACTGCCAATCTCATCAGCCATTTCTGCTGCCATCTTCTCAAGCCATTCGTCTGCATCTGCACCAAAAGCCCACTCAATTTCTGCAAGTCTTTCGTTGTCCTCATGTACCTCGCCAGAAACAACCTGCTCTTCTTCCCCGTCCTCGACAGGATATGGTCTGTCCAGCCCTGCATCTCTTAGAGCAAGCGGAATCGTTCTTCTAACAACACCTTTTTCAACTAGCTCACCTGCACCAAGCTCTCTTAGCTGGTCATTAAGTGTGTGTTCATGCTCTGTAATATAGAATCTGATTTCTTTCTTTTCAAGTGCCTTATATAAAGACATAAGCCTGTCAACTGCCGTCACATCAATAGAACCCACACCTCCGGCGTCTACAATTACCCATTTAGTATTATCATCAAGATTCTTTTCTATATCATCAACAAATGTATTAATATTTGCAAAGAAAAGCGCACCGTTAAATCTGTATATAACCGCACCTTTTATCTTCTTTACATTACGGTATCTGTTAAGACTGTAGAACCCTTCCTGTCCCGTTATAACTCCGAGAAATGCTCTTGGTGGTTCAACCGCTTTGACAATAACAGCTATGAATGAAAGAATAACACCGATTACAACTCCGTATATCGTTCCGAATAACAGAACGCCTAAAAATGCTCCTACAAATATTGCAAACTCCGTATGGTCTGTTTTCCATAATTTAACTGCAAGCCCGAATTCAGTAATTCCTATCAGTGCTGCAACAACAATTCCTGTAAGTATTGGTACAGGAAGATACTCAAGCACCGGTGTTCCAAAAAGCACTATAAGAAGCATTGTCAGAGAAGCTGTTATTGACATAACCTGTGATTTACAACCAAACTGGTCTGCAATTCCTGTTCTTGACACACTTCCATTCAAAGGGCATCCGCCAATTACAGCAGAAGCCGCATTTGCAGCAGCATAAGACAGAATTTCTCTGTTATTGCTTACTTTATAGCCATATTTGTTGGCATAATTATTAGTTGCAAGCAATGTCTGCGCCATGACAACACCTGCCACTGAAAGTCCAAGAAGTATTATATCTGACGGATTCTTAAACACAACTGACATATCAGGAAGTGAGAATCCCGGCAGCCCCTTATCAACATGTGGAAGAAGCTTAACACCGAATCTGTCAATATGAAAAATTGCAGTTGCAAGTGCACCAAGTACCATAAGAAGTACTGACATCGGAAACTTTGGAATGAACTTCTTCGCAACAAGAATAATCACAACTGTTCCGACTCCAAGCATTGCTGACAACAGATTAAACGACTTCATCTCCCCAGCTATATGTATAAGAAGCTTTATTGCCTCTCCTGTTCCCGCATTACCGCCAAACAGCTTCGCTGTCTGCATAAGAATTATTGTCACACCAATACCGCTTATGAATCCACCCATTACAGGTGTCGATATGTAATTGACAATACGCCCTGCTTTGATAAAGAAGAAAAGCAGCAGCCACAATGCTGCAACTAAAGTTATCGACGGAACTACTGCCTTCGCCTCCTCAGAGCCTGACACTATCCCAAGCGTTGCAAGTGTTCCACCGACAAGTGCCGCCGGAGTTGCATCCACTCCGAACACAAACTGTGGCGAAGATGTCACCAGTCCATATATAAGCACTGGCAGAATAGAGCAGTACAGACCATACACCGCTGGCAGTCCCGCAATCTGTGCATATCCCATTGATATAGGAATTGACACAAGAGCAACAATTATTCCCGATACAATATCTTTCCGTATATTCTTTAAACTAACATTTTTCAATATGCAACGCCCCTTAATCAGATTTCGATAGAAATATATTAACATAAAACATGCCTGTTCAAAACATTTTTGCACGATTGCAGTTATTAATATTTTCGTATATAATTATTTAATAACAAATGCGGTACCAAACTGCAACACATTTTTATATAGAAAAGGATACTTAATTATGTTTATAGCTGACAACTGGAAAGATTATGAAGTAATAGATACCTCTAAGGGCGAAAAACTTGAACGCTGGGGCAAGTATATTCTTGTACGCCCGGACCCACAGGTAATATGGGACACTCCTAAGAAAGAGCGTGGCTGGAAGAATATGAACGGTCATTACCACAGAAGTTCCAAGGGCGGCGGAGAATGGGAGTTCTTTGACCTTCCACAGCAGTGGCAGATTCACTACAACAGTCCTTCATTTGAACAGGAGCTGACATTCAACTTAAAGCCATTCAGCTTCAAGCACACAGGAATATTCCCTGAGCAGGCTGCTAACTGGGACTGGTTTGGAAAGATAATCTCTGATGCCAGGAAAAAGCGTGGCAGCGAACCTATAAAGGTTCTTAACCTGTTTGCTTATACTGGTGGAGCAACACTTGCATGTGCAGCCGCAGGTGCTAATGTTACGCATGTAGATGCTTCTAAGGGTATAGTCGCATGGGCTAAAGAAAACGCACAGTCTTCAGGACTTATTGACAAGCCTATACGCTGGATAGTTGATGACTGTGTAAAGTTTGTAGAAAGAGAGATAAGAAGAGGCAACCATTACGACGCAATCATCATGGATCCACCTTCATATGGACGTGGTCCTAAAGGAGAAATCTGGAAAATAGAAGAAGCCATACACCCGCTTGTTAAGCTTTGTGCACAGCTTCTTTCTGATGAACCATTATTTTTCCTTATTAATTCATACACTACAGGTCTTCAGCCAGCCGTTCTTACTTATATGTTAAGCACAGAACTTAAGAGCTTTGGCGGACACTGTGATTCACAGGAAGTAGGTCTTCCTGTTTCAAGTAACGGACTTGTACTTCCATGTGGTGCTTCTGGCCGCTGGATGAAATAATTAATACACAACTCCATCGAGTGACGGCGATTCTTCGCCGTCATTCACAATCCTGATAACAAGATGATTAGGCAGACATGTGATTGGCATTAAAGGCTCAGATATATATCCCATATTCACACACAGCTTATCCGGACAGCTTGCATCAGCAATCTTAATCTTTCCATTCTCGACAAGAATATCATTATACTCTCCATCCCCGTATTCAATCCTGAACGTGTACGGATTCTTAACATCATCTAACGAAACAGTTCTTAACAATTCGTTATCTCTGTATATATAAGCGGTCTTACTACCGTCATTCTTTCCTGATTTCATATATATAATAGAAGCCACACTTGCCCCGACAAGCAGAACAATCACGGCCACCACTGCAACAACTCTTTTTTTCACAATCTCCTCCATCTGCTACATAGTATATTTTTTAGGAATATATCTGTCTGCAAAGAAGCACACAAGGCCCGTAAACAGACCTGTTATAACACCGCTTATCACAAGGAACGGCATGTACGCAAATATACCTGACAATCTGAGTATGAAAAATGCAGCAAGAATCTGACCTGCATTGTGCGACACCGCGCCAAGTATACCTGTAAGGAATATATACTGTCCCCTAAGCAATTTATTAACAGCTGCCATCACAATAAGACATAAAAATCCACCACTTACACTATATATAAATGATACTGCCTGCCCTGTAAATATTGTAGCCAGTATAATTCTCATAGCCAGCACAATAGCTGCATCACTGAATTTATACCTTTTTAATACAAAAAGTGTGACTATATTGGCAAGTCCTAATTTAACTCCTGGTATTGGAACAAGCGTAGGTATCGCTGATTCCACAACAAATATTGTCAGTGCAATTGTTGTAAGTAATGCCAGCGTTGTAAGTCTCTTAACATCAAAAGTTTTCTTCATGTCTGCCTCCGCATAAATATTACCTATGCATTTTAACAGACATTTCATATTAAGACAATAATTCGTTAAATTAATTCAAATTCATGCAAAATCAGTTTGACAGTTTGTAAAAATATAGTATAATCATTTGGCTTTATAAATATACGAAAGTGAGGAAATCCTATGGTAAAAGACATGACAAATGGTTCGCCTTCCAAGCATATTCTTGGATTTGCAGTTCCAATGCTGTTCGGAATGCTGTTTCAGCAGTTCTACAACCTTGTTGACACAATAATCGTTGGTAAAACTCTCGGTGTTGAAGCTCTTGCCGGAGTTGGAGCAACAGGTTCTATTAACTTCATGATAATCGGTTTCTGTATGGGAGTCTGTAACGGATTCGTGATTCCGGTTGCCCAATGCTTTGGTGCAAAGAAACCTGCTGACCTTAGAAAATATGTATTTAACGGATATATCTGCAGTATTGTGTTTGCCATAGTGCTTACGCTTGCATCCGTAATATTCTGCCGCAGGATACTTATTATCATGAATACACCGGCAGATATTATTGACCATGCCTATAATTACATAGTAGTTATATTCATAGGAATCCCAACTGTATTCCTGTACAACATGGTGTCTGGTGTTATCCGTTCGCTTGGCGATAGTAAGACACCTGTAGTTTTCCTTGTGCTTTCTTCAATAATAAATGTAGTACTTGATTTCTTTCTTATTCTTGTATGTAAGATGGGTGTTGCCGGAGCTGGCTGGGCAACTGTAACATCACAGTTAATTTCGGGACTTACCTGCCTTATATATATGTATAAGAAATATGACATCTTAAAAGGTGACAAATCAGAAAGGGTACTTGATAGAAGATTCATCACCAACCTGTGTATGAACGGTGTTCCTATGGGACTCCAGTATTCAATAACAGCCATCGGAAGTACAATCCTTCAGGCTGCTGTCAATACACTTGGTTCAACATATGTAGCCGCAATGACTGCCGGTTCTAAGATGTTCAACTTTACCTGTTGTCCATTTGATGCACTCGGCTCAACCATGGCAACCTATGCCGGACAGAATGTAGGTGCTGCCAAGATTAAAAGACTTGGTCAGGGCGTACGCTCTGCTATGATAATTGGTTCAGTATACAGTGTTCTTTCACTTATTGCACTGTATTTCACTACAGATTATATTGCATTATTATTCGTTAATGCATCTGAGACAACAATTATTGCTCTTACAAGACAGTTCATTCTTGCATCTGCATGCTTCTACATTCCGCTTACAGGTGTTAACGTAGTCCGATTCTGCATACAAGGTATGGGCTTCTCCGTATTTGCAATATCAGCTGGTATCTTAGAGATGATTGGCCGTGCGTTTGCAGCCATCATACTTATTCCAAGTATTGGATTCATGGGTGCATGCCTCGCCTCGCCAATCGCATGGATTGCTGCTGACGCATTTTTATTCCCTGCATTCATACATTGTGCCAAGAAACTTAATGCAAGGCACAATATTAAATCAAACTAATAACATGACTAAAGGGAGGACAATATTGCCCTCCCTTATTTATTCTATAATATAGACAGCCTGGCTGTGCATCTCTTCATATCTTGATTGAAATGTCTCAAGATTCCTTGTTATGTTACCTTCCATAGGATCCATTATATAAACAATATTCTTATTAAGATCATATCCTGTAATTACAACACAATGTTCTGGAGACATCCATGTATATTCTTTCCCATTAAATACAAATGTCTTAGATTCATATGGCTGTCTCATATCTATTGTATTCCATATTACTATCGGGTCACCCTGAGCAACCATACCTAGAATCTCTTTAAAATCTGTTCCGCTGATATTCTTTGCAACTGCTGACATATTATTAACTTTGAAATATTTATTAGCTGCATTAACAATTGGCTGTGACATGCATCCATAACTTGTGTTATCCCTTGGATTACCAAGAAACATTTCGTAGAAGCTGCCATTGCCTTTCTTAAGATATTCATCTGACATAGTTGTTTTATCAACATTACAGCCGTAATAATTTAGTACGGATGTTAACGATGTAATCTCGCATCCCGTTGGCAGCTCTGGATTCTGATTAAGCGATTCATAGCATTCTATTCTGTATACATCTGGTAAATCATTTACAGTCTCTTCTCTTACAGAAAGCTGTTCCTCCGTCACATTACCATCGCTCTTAATTGCTGTATATTCTGCACCTACTGCTACACCTTTGCTGACATTCTTATTATTCATCTTGACTGTTAATACAATTGCTACCGTACATGCCAGTATAGTCATCATTACAAGGAATATTTGATTCTTCCTTTTTCCTCTTTTTTTGTATTTTCTCCTGCTATCTCTCCTACTCATCCCAATCACCATCCTAACCTTCCGTTGTAAGTCAAAGTCTCATTTATTAACTTCTATACTTATATACGAAACCAAGCATGATTTGGTCTGAATAAATCGTAAAATTGTGTTTTATAATATTATATAAGCCTTACCACCTGACAATTATCAGTCATTCCATCCCAGAATTTATCCAGTGGTGTTCCTCTGAATTTTGCTATAATACTGCAGTTCATGGCACCATGACCAACAATCAGTATATCTTTGCCACTATTTACCTGTGGCATAACTACATTGTCTATAAATTCCCCTGTCCTTGCAAAAAGTTCTTCAAAGCTTTCTCCACCTTCAACTGTAACATACTTCTCAGGCTTCTTAAAAAGAGTATTAATTGGACAGCCATCTATAGCAAATGAATTCTCTATTCCTTCATATACTCCAAATCCCATCTCTACAAGTCTGTCATCTGTATACACAGGAACATTTCTTCCCTTCAAGAAAATCTCTGCCGTTTCTTTTGCTCTTTCTAAAGGAGATGAGTAACATATGTCAAAATGTATATCTGAATACTGTTTCCCAGCCTCTGCCGCCATCATTCTGCCTTCATCATTAAGCGGTATATCTGTTCTTCCCTGCAATTTATGACGTACATTCCAGTCCGTCCTGCCATGACGCATTATGTATAGCATGTTGTACTCCTCTTTTTATCATATTCTAGCTCATTACTTCGCGAGCACGACTGCGAACTGCCCATGACTTCTCAAGGGAGCTGCTCGCGCAAAAAAGGGTTTCCGATAACCTCGGAAACCCTTGAAAGAACTGTATTAATAACAATTACTCAATGATTGTAGCAACAGCACCAGAACCAACTGTTCTACCACCCTCACGGATAGCAAAACGAAGACCCTGCTCCATAGCTACGTTATGGATAAGTTCAACTGTCATCTCTACGTTATCACCAGGCATGCACATTTCTGTACCAGCTGGAAGCTCACAAACACCAGTTACATCAGTTGTTCTGAAGTAGAACTGTGGTCTGTAGTTGTTGAAGAATGGAGTATGACGTCCACCCTCGTCCTTTGTTAATACGTAAACCTGAGCTGTAAACTTGTGGTGTGGTGTGATTGAACCTGGCTTGCAGAGAACCTGTCCTCTCTGGATTTCGTCTCTCTGAACACCTCTAAGAAGTGCGCCAATGTTATCACCTGGCTGAGCCTCATCAAGAAGCTTTCTGAACATCTCGATACCAGTTACAACTACCTTACGGATATCTTCGTGGATACCAACGATTTCAACTTCCTCATTAACGTGGAGAACACCTCTCTCTACTCTACCAGTAGCAACAGTACCACGTCCTGTGATAGAGAATACGTCCTCTACAGGCATAAGGAATGGCTTATCTGTATCTCTTTCTGGATCTGGAACATACTCATCAATAGTATGCATAAGCTCAAGGATCTTATCTCCCCATTCGCTGTTAGGATCTTCAAGAGCCTTAAGAGCTGAACCCTGGATGATTGGAGTATCATCTCCTGGGAATCCGTACTCGTTAAGAAGTTCTCTGATTTCCATATCTACTAATTCAAGAAGTTCTGGATCATCAACCATATCACACTTGTTCATGAATACAACGATGTAAGGAACACCAACCTGACGAGCAAGAAGGATATGCTCTCTTGTCTGAGCCATAACACCATCAGTAGCAGCAACAACAAGGATACCTGCATCCATCTGAGCAGCACCTGTGATCATGTTCTTTACATAATCAGCATGTCCTGGACAGTCAACGTGTGCATAGTGTCTCTTCTCTGTCTCATACTCAACGTGAGCTGTAGAGATAGTGATACCTCTTTCTCTTTCCTCTGGTGCCTTATCAATATTCTCGAATGCAACAGCCTCACCTGTACCAAGTCTCTCATGAAGAGTCTTTGTGATAGCAGCTGTTAATGTAGTCTTACCGTGATCTACGTGTCCGATTGTACCAATGTTACAATGTGGTTTTGTTCTCTCAAATTTAGCCTTTGCCATTGTTTAAAATCCTCCTAAAAATATTTAGATTGCCCTGAGGGGTATCCCCCTCGGGCTTTGTCATAGCTGATATTTATTATATTTCATTTAGTGAAATATTTCAACTATATTTTTATAGTTATTACTTATTTCTATCAGAAATAACCTTATCCTGAACAGACTTTGGAGCCTGCTCATACTTATCGAAGAACATAGAGTAGTTACCACGACCCTGTGTCTTAGAACGAAGGTCAGTAGCATATCCGAACATCTCAGCAAGTGGAACGAATGCTTTAATCATCTTACCACCTGAAATATCTTCCATACCCTCGATACGTCCTCTACGTGAGTTGATATCACCGATTACATCACCCATGTATTCTTCTGGCATAGTAACCTCAACCTTCATGATAGGCTCAAGAAGGGCAGGTGCTGCCTTAGCCATAGCATCCTTGAATGCCATAGAACCAGCAATGTGGAATGCCATTTCTGAAGAATCGACTTCATGGTATGAACCATCGTAAATATCTGCTCTAAGTCCGAGAACTGGGAATCCAGCTAAGATACCTGAATTAGCAGCTTCTCTGATACCGTCAGCAACTGAAGGGATATATTCCTTAGGAATAGCACCACCAACTACTGAAGACTCACAGAAGAGTACTGGAGGTTCGTTAATTAATACTGTGTTCTTTGTCTCAACATCAAACTTATCAACGTTAGCTTCAAGTGGTGAGAAACGTACTTTACAGTGACCATACTGACCACGTCCACCTGACTGCTTAGCATACTTACTATCAACATCAACTGCCTTAGTAAAGCACTCTCTGTAAGCAACCTGAGGTGCACCAACGTTAGCCTCTACCTTGAACTCACGAAGAAGTCTGTCAACGATGATATCAAGGTGAAGCTCACCCATACCAGCGATGATTGTCTGACCTGTTTCCTGATCTGTATGAGCACGGAATGTAGGATCTTCTTCAGCAAGCTTTGCTAAAGCTTCACCCATCTTACCCTGGTCATTCTTAGTCTTTGGCTCGATAGCAAGCTCGATAACTGGCTCTGGGAATTCCATAGACTCTAAGATAACTGGATGTGCTTCATCACAGATAGTATCACCTGTTACTGTAACCTTAAGACCTACTGCAGCAGCGATATCTCCTGAGTAAACCTTATCAATTTCTTTTCTCTGGTTAGCGTGCATCTGAAGGATACGGCCAACTCTTTCTTTCTTATTCTTATTAGAGTTAAGTACATATGAACCACCGTTTAATGTACCTGAGTAAACTCTGAAGAATGCTAACTTACCAACGAATGGATCAGTCATAATCTTGAATGCAAGAGCTGCAAATGGCTCTTCATCAGATGACTTTCTTGTTACTTCGTTACCGTCTTCGTCAACACCTGTGATATCTGGGATATCTGTAGGAGCTGGCATGTACTCGATAACAGCATCAAGAAGCTTCTGAACACCCTTGTTCTTATAAGCTGTACCGCAAAGACAAGGAATAGCTGTACCCTCGATAGTACCCTTTCTTAAAGCAGCCTTTAACTCTGGAACTGAAATTTCCTCATCATTAAAGAACTTCTCCATAAGGTCTTCATCAAGTTCAGCACACTGCTCAACGAGCTTGTCATGATATTCCTGAGCCTGATCCTTTAAATCGTCTGGAATCTCACCAACAGCGATATCATCACCCTTATCTCCGTTGAAGACATAAGCCTTCATCTCGAATAAGTCGATAATACCCTGGAAGTCATCTTCCTTACCGATAGGAATCTGTACAAGTACAGGATTCTTTCCAAGCTTTGTAATAAGCTGGTTGCATGATCCGAAGAAATCAGCGCCCATCTTATCCATCTTGTTCATGAAAGCCATACGAGGTACATTGTACTTATCAGCCTGACGCCATACGTTCTCTGACTGTGGCTCAACACCGTTCTGTGCATCGAATACACCTACGGCACCATCAAGTACTCTAAGTGAACGCTCAACCTCTACTGTGAAGTCAACGTGTCCTGGAGTATCGATAATGTTAATACGGTATTCTGGCTGTGTCTTATCTGGCTTACCCTCTTTCTCAGGTGTCCAGTGACATGTTGTAGCAGCTGAAGTGATTGTGATACCTCTCTCCTGCTCCTGGGCCATCCAGTCCATAGTAGCAGTACCTTCATGAGTATCACCAATCTTGTGATTAACACCAGTATAATAAAGGATACGCTCTGTTAATGTTGTCTTACCAGCATCAATATGAGCCATAATTCCGATATTTCTGGTTCTCTCCAATGGATATTCTCTTCCAGCCATGGATAAAACCTCCTATAATTATAATTAGAATCTGTAATGAGCAAAAGCCTTGTTTGCTTCTGCCATCTTGTGCATATCTTCTTTTCTCTTTACTGATGCACCTGTGTTGTTAGCTGCATCAAGAATTTCGTTAGCGAGTCTTTCTTCCATAGTCTTCTCGCCTCTTGCTCTAGAGAATGTAGTCATCCAACGAAGAGCTAAAGCCTGTCTTCTGTCTGGCTTAACTTCGATAGGTACCTGGTAAGTAGCTCCACCGATACGTCTAGCCTTAACTTCAAGAACTGGCATAATATTGTTCATAGCTTCTTCAAATACTTCGATAGCTGGTCTCTCAGTCTTAGCTGCAACTCTATCAAAAGCACCGTAAACAATCTTCTGAGCTACTCCTCTCTTACCATCAAGCATAATGTTGTTGATAAGCTTAGTAACTACCTTATTGTTGTAAATAGGATCTGCTAATACATCTCTTTTCTGTGTATGTCCTTTACGTGGCACGGTTCTTCCCTCCTTAATAAATTTATTAAATCATAGGTACTCACAAATAAAAAATGTGTTCGCGCCGTATATATTAACCTGCAACCTCTTGATTAATCTAATTCCGGCACAATTCAAAATTTAATTTGTTCGTAAAAATCAGATTCTTACAAATCTGACTCTTGCAAATTGTAAAACTTGCATGCATTCATATAAATGCGTGTCTTAATTCAGGCTTAATTACTTAGCGTCCTTAGGTCTCTTAGCACCGTACTTAGAACGAGCCTGTCTTCTCTTTGCAACACCTGCTGTATCAAGTGTTCCTCTGATGATGTGGTATCTTGTACCTGGTAAATCCTTTACTCTTCCACCTCTTATAAGAACAACGCTGTGTTCCTGAAGATTGTGTCCCTCACCTGGGATGTAAGATGTTACCTCGATACCATTAGAAAGACGTACTCTGGCGATCTTTCTAAGAGCTGAGTTAGGCTTCTTAGGTGTAGCAGTCTTAACAGCTGTACAAACACCTCTCTTCTGTGGAGAAGAGATATCTGTTGCCTTCTTCTGAAGTGAGTTGTAACCCTTCTGAAGAGCTGGTGCTGTAGACTTCTTTACTGCAGTCTTTCTTCCCTGTTTTACTAACTGGTTAAATGTTGGCATTCCGTTTTCACCTCCCGAAATTAGAATAATGAATGGTTGCATCTTAGTATCAACTAAGAAAATGTTTTGTCACCAAAACAGCGCAAAAATAGTACTTGCCTATTCGCACGCTTTATTAGTATATATATTTGCAAATTCAGTGTCAAGCATTTTTTCAAAAAAATAAAATAAAAAGCGTGCCAGATTATTACAACCTGACACGCCTGATATTATATTAATGAATTAATCTTCCTGTGTGAACACAAGCTCATCTTCACCAGATTCTTCCTCATCCTCTTCGATGTAGTTATCTGTAGAACTGATCTTGATATCCTGATAACGCTTCATACCTGTACCGGCAGGGATAAGCTTACCAATAATAACATTCTCTTTAAGACCAATAAGAGGATCAATCTTTCCGTTAATAGCTGCATCAGTAAGAACCTTAGTAGTCTCCTGGAATGAAGCTGCTGACATAAATGATGTAGAAGCAAGTGAAGCCTTAGTAATACCAAGGATAATCGGAGTACCTGTAGCAGGTGTCTTTCCTTCTTCCTCAAGTCTCTCATTAACTTCCTGGAACTCAATTGTATCAACCTGTGATCCTGGAAGGAACTTAGAATCTCCAGCTTCATCAACAACTATCTTCTTAAGCATCTGACGAACGATAAGCTCAATATGCTTATCATTGATATCAACACCCTGGATACGGTAAACCTTCTGAACTTCACGAAGGAGATAATCCTGAACAGCTCTTACACCAAGAATTCTTACGATATCATGTGGATTCTCAGAACCCTCTGTGATTTCCTCACCCTTAGCAACAACCTGTCCTTCAACAACCTTTTCTCTTGTATCCTTAGATAATGGATAAGCCTTTGAATTACCTTCATCATCAGTTATAACGATTTCAGTCTTCTTCTCAGTCTTAACAATACTTACAGTTCCGCCAAACTCAGCAAGTACAGCAAGCATCTTAGGCTTTCTTGCCTCGAAAAGCTCTTCTACTCTAGGAAGACCCTGAGTAATGTTATCACCGGCAACACCACCTGTATGGAATGTTCTCATAGTAAGCTGTGTACCAGGCTCACCGATTGACTGGGCTGCGATAATACCAACAGCTTCACCAACCTGTACAGTCTGACCAGTAGCCATGTTAGTTCCATAACATTTAGCACATACACCGATATGTGAACGGCAAGTAAGGATTGTTCTGATCTTAACCTTATCAACACCAGTCTTAATAATAGCTTCTGCTCTCTTAGGAGTTACAAGATGGTTAGCTTCAACAATAACCTCGCCTGTAGCCGGGTCAACAATATCCTCAGCTAAGTATCTTCCTGTAATACGCTCCTGTAATGGCTCAAGGATATCTTCCTTGGCATCACTTGAGTTAGTAGCTCTGTTATTAACAAATGAGTAAACATACATACCAGGTATCTGCTTACCTGCGCTACAATCTGTCTCTCTGATAATAAGATCCTGAGAAACATCAACAAGTCTTCTTGTAAGGTATCCTGAATCGGCTGTACGAAGGGCTGTATCTGAAAGTCCTTTACGGGCACCGTGAGCTGAAATAAAGTATTCCAGAACATCAAGACCTTCACGGAAGTTTGACTTGATAGGAAGTTCGATAGTGTTACCTGATGTATCAGCCATCAAACCACGCATACCTGCTAACTGCTTAATCTGCTGGTTAGAACCACGGGCACCTGAGTCAGCCATCATGAAGATGTTGTTATATTTATCAAGACCCTGAAGAAGGGCATCCTTAATCTTATCATCAGTCTCCTGCCATACGCGGATTACATTCTTATGTCTTTCCTCGTCAGTAGCCTGACCTCTGTTATATTTAACAGTAATCTGTTCAACTTTCTTTTCTGCCTCAGCAAGAAGCTGCTTCTTAACTGGTGGCACTGTCATCTCAGAAATAGAAACAGTCATGGCAGCTCTGGTAGAGTACTTATAACCCATAGCCTTGATATCATCAAGAACCTCTGCAGTTGTTGTAGTACCATGAGTATTGATAACATGCTGTAAGATATCCTTAAGCTGCTTCTTTCCTACATGGAAATCAACTTCTGGAAGTAATAAATTCTCTTCCTTGCTTCTGTCAACATATCCTAAATCCTGAGGGAGAATCTCATTAAATATAAGTCTTCCAAGTGTAGACTCAATATTACCTGAAAGCTCTTCTCCGTTAACATTCTTAGTTACATGAACCATAATCTTGGCATGTAATGTAATTATACCATTCTCATAAGCAAGAACTGCTTCATTAATGCTCTTGAAAATCTTGCCCTCACCCTTTGCACCTGGTCTTTCCTGTGTAAGGTAGTAAATACCAAGTACCATATCCTGTGAAGGAACGGCAACAGGACCACCATCAGATGGCTTAAGAAGGTTGTTAGGTGAAAGAAGCATAAATCTACACTCAGCCTGAGCCTCAACAGAAAGCGGAAGATGGACAGCCATCTGGTCACCATCGAAATCGGCATTGAACGCTGTACATACAAGTGGATGAAGCTTAATAGCCTTACCTTCTACAAGGATTGGCTCGAAAGCCTGAATACCAAGTCTGTGAAGTGTAGGAGCACGGTTAAGCATAACTGGATGCTCTTTAATAACGTCTTCAAGTACATCCCATACTTCTGGCTCAAGATGTTCTACGCTCTTCTTAGCTTTCTTAATATTATCTGCAAGATTACGTCTTACAAGCTCTCTCATAACAAATGGCTTGAATAACTCAATAGCCATCTCTTTAGGAAGACCACACTGGTAAATCTTAAGTTCTGGTCCTACTACGATAACTGAACGTCCTGAGTAGTCAACTCGCTTACCAAGAAGGTTCTGTCTGAAACGTCCCTGCTTACCCTTTAATAAATCTGATAAAGACTTAAGAGCTCTGTTACCAGGTCCTGTTACTGGACGGCCATTTCTACGTCCGTTATCGATAAGAGCATCAACAGCTTCCTGAAGCATTCTCTTCTCGTTACGTACAATAATTTCAGGAGCTCCAAGCTCAAGAAGTCTTGCAAGTCTGTTATTTCTGTTAATAATTCTTCTGTAAAGATCATTAAGATCTGAAGTTGCAAAACGTCCACCATCAAGCTGGACCATAGGTCTTAAATCTGGTGGAATTACAGGGATTTCTGTAAGAATCATCCACTCAGGCTTAGTTCCTGCATTCTTAAATGCTTCAACAACTTCTATTCTCTTTATAAGTCTGGCAGCCTTCTGAGAAGTAGTGTTAGCAAGCTCTTCCTTAAGTCTTACTTCTTCTTCTTCAAGGTTAACCATCTGGAGGAGCTCGAGGATTGCCTCAGCTCCCATACCAACACGGAAAGCCTTGCTTCCGTACTGCTCACAGAGTTCTCTGTATTCAGTCTCTGAAAGAATCTTCTTGAAAGGAATATCTGTTTCACCTGGATCAATTACAATATATGAAGCAAAATATAATACCTTTTCAAGGTTCTTAGGACCAATATCAAGAATGAGATCCATGCGGCTAGGAATACCCTTGAAGTACCAGATGTGAGATACTGGTGCAGCAAGATGGATATGACCCATACGGTCTCTTCTTACGCTGGCCTTAGTAACCTCAACACCACATTTATCGCAGACAATACCCTTGTCCTTAATCTTCTTATACTTACCGCAGTGGCACTCCCAGTCCTTGCTAGGACCAAATATTCTTTCGCAGAAAAGTCCGTCCTTTTCTGGCTTAAGTGTTCTATAGTTAATTGTTTCAGGTTTGGTAACCTCACCATGAGACCACTCCAAAATATTCTCAGGAGAAGCAAGCTTAATCTGAATCTTATCAAATTTCATTGACTTATTTGATTTAATTTCTTCTGCCATTATAGTGCTCCCTTCTAATTAATATTCATCTGAATTGCCATCGCCGTAATCGTCATCAAAATCATCGGCCATATCAAAATCAGCTTCATCATCTGAATCTACAGCATCTTCTGTTCCATCTTCATTAAGAGTAACTGTTGACATACCGCCAGCCTTGTACTCTGCCTCTTCCTCTCTGCTGTTTCTTCTGTATCCATTACCTTCATCAAGAACCTTCTTGAAATCAGTAACTTCATATTCAGAACTCTCAAGAAGTCTGACTTCATTGTTGTCCTGATCAAGAACTCTAACATCAAGTGCGAGTGACTGAAGTTCCTTAAGAAGAACCTTGAATGATTCTGGAACTCCTGGTTCAGGAATATTCTCACCCTTAATAATAGCTTCGTAAGTCTTAACTCGTCCTACAACATCATCAGACTTAACAGTAAGGATTTCCTGAAGAGTATAAGCAGCACCATAAGCCTCAAGTGCCCAAACTTCCATCTCTCCGAATCTCTGTCCACCGAACTGAGCCTTACCACCAAGTGGCTGCTGAGTTACAAGTGAGTAAGGACCAGTTGAACGTGCATGAATCTTATCATCAACAAGATGATGAAGCTTTAAGTAATGCATGAATCCGATAGTTACAGGGCTGTCGAAGTACTCACCTGTTCTACCATCTCTAAGTCTTACTTTACCATCACGGCCGATTGGAACACCCTTCCACTCAGCTCTGTGATCTCTGTGTTCTGAAAGGTAATCAAATACCTCTTTATTAAGAACATCTTTATACTGTGCTGTAAATGTAACCATATCCTCAGGATATTCTTCGCCATTCTTCTCAGCCTCAGCCTTCTGGGCTGCAAGCTCTTCATCATCGAATGGATGGTTAGCATAAGCATTTGCCATATCAAGAGTATCCATAATATCATTCTCATCTGCACCATCGAATACTGGTGTAGAAATGTTAAATCCAAGCACCTTGGCAGCGAGACTTAAATGAATCTCAAGGACCTGTCCAATGTTCATTCGTGAAGGAACGCCCAGTGGGTTAAGTACGATATCAAGAGGACGGCCATTAGGAAGGAATGGCATATCTTCAACAGGAAGTACTCTTGAAACGACACCCTTGTTACCATGACGACCAGCCATCTTATCACCAACGCCAATCTTTCTCTTCTGTGCAATATATATACGAACAGATTTGTTAACTCCTGGTGAGAGTTCATCCCCGTTCTCTCTTGTAAATGTCTTAACAGCAACGACGATACCATAAGCACCATGAGGTACCTTAAGTGAAGTATCTCTTACTTCTCTTGCTTTCTCACCAAAGATAGCTCTAAGAAGTCTCTCTTCAGCAGTAAGCTCTGTCTCTCCCTTAGGAGTAACCTTTCCAACAAGAATATCTCCGGCTCTTACCTCAGCACCAACGCGGATAATACCGTTCTCATCAAGATCCTTTACAGCATCTGAACCTGTTGAAGGAAGATCTCTTGTAATCTCTTCAGGTCCTAACTTAGTATCTCTTGCTTCTGTCTCATATTCTTCAATATGAATAGATGTATACACATCATCTCTTACGAGACGCTCACTAAGAAGTACAGCATCCTCGTAGTTATAACCTTCCCAAGTCATGAAACCGATAAGAGGGTTCTTACCGAGGGCAATCTCACCATTAGATGTAGATGGACCATCAGCAATAACATCTCCTGCCTTAACCTCATCACCCTTGAAAACAATAGGTCTCTGGTTATAGCAGTTACTCTGGTTACTTCTTGAGAACTTAGTAAGCTTGTATTCGCGCGCCTTGCCATCCTTTTCTCTGATAACAATCTTGTTAGATTCAGAAGAAAGAACAACACCATCAGCCTCTGCAACTACACATACACCTGAGTCAACAGCAGTCTTATTCTCAATACCAGTTCCGATAACAGGAGCTTCTGTCATAAGAAGAGGTACGGCCTGACGCTGCATGTTAGAACCCATGAGGGCACGTGTACAGTCATCATTCTGAAGGAATGGAATCATTGATGTAGCAACTGAGAATACCATCTTAGGAGATACATCCATAAGATCAATCTGGCTCTTATCGAACTGAGAGGTTTCTTCTCTGTAACGTCCAGATACAGTATTTCTTACGAAATAACCATTCTCATCAATCTCAGCATTAGCCTGTGCTACATGGAAATCATCTTCCTCATCAGCTGTGAAGTAACGCACTTCATCAGTAACTCTTGGATTCTTAGGATCAGACTTATCTACAATACGATAAGGAGCTTCAACGAATCCATATTCATTAATTCTTGCATAAGATGCAAGAGAGTTAATAAGACCAATGTTAGGTCCTTCAGGAGTCTCGATAGGACACATTCTACCATAATGAGTATAATGTACATCTCGAACCTCGAAACCTGCACGATCTCTTGAAAGACCACCAGGACCAAGGGCTGAAAGACGTCTCTTATGAGTAATCTCACTAAGAGGGTTATTCTGATCCATGAACTGTGACAACTGCGAACTTCCGAAGAATTCCTTAATAGCAGCTGTTACAGGCTTAATATTAATAAGTGACTGTGGAGATATTCCGCTAAGATCCTGTGTAGACATTCTCTCACGGACCACTCTTTCCATTCTTGAGATACCAATTCTGAACTGGTTCTGAAGAAGCTCTCCTACAGCTCTGATACGTCTGTTTCCAAGGTGATCGATATCATCCTTAGTACCAACACCATATTCAAGGTGCATATTATAATTAATAGAAGCAAGAATATCTTCTACTGTAATATGCTTAGGAATAAGATCAGCAATATTCTTAGTAATAGCTTCCTTAATATCCTCTAAAGATTCATTCTCAGCAAGAATCTGTGCAAGAACAGGATAGTATACATACTCTGTTACACCAAGCTCCTTAGCTTCTTCTTCGCTGATATCAACCCATTTAGTAATATCAACCGCACGGTTAGAAAGAATCTTAACAACTCTGTCAGATACTGTACCATCAGCAGCCTTAACTTCTACAGTAATGAATACTGAAGGAACAGCTGCATCCTGAATAGCCTGTGCTGATTCTCTTGTAAGCTTCTCACCTGCTGTTGCAATAACAGTTCCGTTCTCATCAACAACATCCTCAGCAAGAACCTGTCCTGTAATTCTGCTCTTGAAAGAAAGCTTCTTATTAAACTTATATCTTCCTACGTGTGCAAGATCATATCTTCTTGGGTCAAAGAACATACCTGAAATAAGTGCTTCAGCACTCTCTACAGATAATGGTTCTCCTGGTCTTAACTTCTTATAAAGTTCAAGAATACCTTCCTGATAGTTAGTAGAAGTATCCTTCTCCATAGTAGCAAGAAGCTTAGGTTCCTCGCCAAAAATATCAAGAATCTCCGCATTAGTACCAAATCCTAATGCTCTGATAAGAACAGTAATAGGAACCTTCTTATTACGGTCAACCTTAACATAGAATATATCATTAGCATCTGTTTCATACTCTAACCATGCACCTCTGTTAGGAATTACCTGACAGCTGTACAAGAAAATCTTACCATACTTATCTTTCTGTATATCATAATAAATACCAGGTGAACGTACCAACTGGCTGACAATAACTCGTTCAGCACCATTAATTACAAATGTACCTGTCTTAGTCATTAATGGCAGGTCTCCCATGAAAATCTCATGCTCGCTGATGCTTTCTGTCTCTTTGTTATGAAGTCTTACTGTAACCTTAAGAGGCGCTGCATATGTAGCATCTCTTTCTTTACACTCTTCAATTGAATACTTAACTTCGTCTTCACATAACGCAAAATCTACGAATTCCAGACTTAATCTTCCATTATAGTCTGCAATTGGAGATATGTCATCAAAGACCTCTTTCAAGCCTTCATTCAAAAACCACTGGTAAGAATCCTTCTGCACCTCAATAAGGTTAGGCATCTCAAGAACTTCTTTCTGTCTTGAGAAACTCATACGCATTGCCTTGCCCGACGTTATTGGGCGTAATCTGTTTTTCTCCATTGACGTTTCACCCCTTAGTTTTCTTCACATTAATATATTACATTATCAGTAAATGTGCAAAGAATAAGCACAATTTACCACAATAGTGCATTGTCCATAGTACATCAAAGATATATATATGTCAAGGGATTTTTGAAAATTTCCATGAATATTCAGAATTGTATAAAGATAATAGTGTTTCTGCCATAGCTGGCATAATAAAATAAAGATGTGATTTATAGAAAAAAGAAAAGACAGGAGCCGTGAGGGCCCGCTGTCTTTCTTATTATATTCATTAGAACAATCAAGTGAATTACTTAAGAGTAACCTTAGCTCCAACTTCTTCAAGCTTCTTCTTGATTTCCTCAGCCTCTTCCTTAGAAGCCTGCTCCTTAACAACCTTAGGTGCGCCATCAACAACGTCCTTAGCTTCCTTTAATCCAAGACCTGTGATTTCACGAACAACCTTGATAACCTTAACCTTCTGATCTCCAGCTTCTGTAAGCTCTACATCAAATTCTGTCTTCTCCTCAGCTGCTGCTGCGCCAGCACCTGCTGCTGCAACTACAACGCCTGCTGCTGCAGATACGCCAAATTCTTCTTCACAAGCCTTAACTAAATCGTTAAGCTCTAATACTGATAAACCTTTAATAACTTCAATGATTTCCTGTGTTGTCATTATTATAATCTCCTTTTTAATATTATTCTAAAACCGAAAGAGCATCTATGCTGCTTTCATAGTTAATTCAGTGTTAAACTGATTAAGCAACTTCCTCGTTCTTCTCAGCAATCTGCTTAATAACACGAGCAAAGTTTGTAATAGGTGACTGGATACTTCCAAGTAACTTTGAAAGAAGTTCCTCTCTTGAAGGGATAGTAGCGATTGTAGCGATACCTGCTGCATCGTAGAATGTTCCTTCAACAACGCCACACTTTAACTCAAGAGCATTAGCTGTCTTAGCAAAGTTAGCTAAGATTCTTGCAGGTGCTGTAGCATCTGTCTTGCAGAATGCAATAGCATTAGTTCCTTCAAGAGCGTCAGTAATTGGCTCGAACTCTGTTCCAGCGACAACTCTCTTTACTAAAGTGTTCTTATAAACCTTATAAACCACACCAGCTTCTCTTAACTGCTTACGAAGCTGTGTATCCTGTTCTACTGTAAGACCGCTGTAGTTAACTACAACAACGCCCTGAGCGCCATCAAAGTTATCTTTAATCTCATCGATAGTAGATGTCTTAAGGCCTACATTCTTTAAAATAGCCATGAATAATTACCTCCTGTTAGATTCTTGCTTCATATAGAAGCGATTTTGCCTAAGTGAAGATTATTCGTCTATAGTTTCCCTACAAACAAAACCCTCTCTGCCAGCGACAGAGAGGGAATAATTAATCAAATCCTTAAATCCTCGGTAGGCGTGTTACCTTTAACCATCATCAGTAATGCTGAATCCGGACCTGCTGTCTACGGCAAAATATTATGTTAACAGCAAAATGCTGCTCACAAGCTGATAGTATACTATCAAAATATATTAATGTCAACCGTTTTTAATCAAAAATCTGATTAACCCACATACTTGGCTGTGCTTAACTTAACACCAGGTCCCATAGTAGAAGTGAGAACTACACTTCTAAGATAAGCTCCCTTAAGTGAAGATGGCTTAGCCTTAACGATTGCATCCATAATAGCCTGGAAGTTGTCTGATAACTGCTCCTCTGTGAATGAAGCCTTACCAATTGGCACGTGAATGATATTAGTCTTGTCAAGTCTGTACTCGATCTTACCAGCCTTGATATCATTAACAGCTTTTGTTACATCCATAGTAACTGTACCAGCCTTAGGGTTTGGCATTAATCCCTTAGGACCAAGTACACGACCAAGACGACCAACAACACCCATCATATCTGGAGTTGCAACAACAACGTCGAACTCGAACCAGTTATCGTTCTGGATCTTAGGAATAAGCTCCTCGCCACCAACGAAATCTGCTCCAGCTGCAAGAGCCTCATCAGCCTTAGCACCCTTAGCAAATACTAATACACGTACAGTCTTACCTGTTCCGTGTGGAAGAACAACAGCTCCTCTGATCTGCTGCTCAGCGTGACGTCCATCACAACCTGTTCTGATATGTGCTTCGATTGTCTCGTCGAATTTAGCAGTAGCGTTCTTCTTTACTAATGAGATAGCGTCTGCTGCTTCGTATAATGTCTGGCGGTCAATATTCTTGGCTGCCTCAACGTATTTCTTTCCTCTTTTCATTATAAACCTCCTAGTGGTAATATCGGAAGGATTCTATCTTTCCTCCCACAATAATCATGAATCAAATGTAGATTAGTCTTCTACAACGATACCCATACTCTTAGCTGTTCCTTCGATCATAGAAGTAGCTGCTTCGATAGATGCAGCATTAAGATCTGGCATCTTAAGCTCAGCGATCTTCTGAACTTCTGCTCTCTTAATAGTAGCAACCTTAGTCTTGTTAGGTACGCCTGATCCTGACTTAATGTTGCAAGCCTTCTTAAGAAGTACTGCTGCAGGTGGAGTCTTTGTAATAAAGCTGAAGCTTCTATCAGCATAAACTGTAATAACTACAGGTATGATAAGATCTCCCTGATCTGCTGTCTTAGCATTGAACTGCTTTGTGAATTCTACGATGTTAACACCGTGCTGACCAAGTGCTGGACCAACTGGTGGAGCTGGTGTAGCCTTGCCGGCAGGAATCTGTAATTTAATATATCCTGTTACTTTCTTTGCCATTTTGGCACCTCCTAAAAATAAATGTGGTAATTGGCGACCATCATAATATTACCTTGCTATCCATCCTCCAAGAATTGACCATCAGACAATTCTTGTGAATGAATTTACGCAGCTAATTCATTCTGGTCTCCCACGTCCCAGGATCGGGACTGCTTCTTACAATAACTTCACATCTGTGAAATCAATCTCGACCGGTGTTTCACGACCGAACATCTCAACATTAATTGTAAGGCACTGCTTGCCCTCATTAATATTGGTAATCTCACCAACTGTATCTTCCCATGCACCAGAGAGGATCATAACCTTATCGCCGACCTTGCCAGCGAACTGGATAACAGGCTTAACTTCCTGTTCTTCCTCAAGGCTTATGCCGAGATTCTTAATTTCTGTTGGTGTAAGTGGTACTGGCTTTGATCCAGGACCAACAAACCCTGTAACACCTCTTGTGTTTCTGACAACATACCAACTATCGTCGTTCATTACCATCTTCACAAGAACGTATCCAGGAAACATTTTCTTCTGAGCAGCTTTCTTAGAGCCATCCTTGATCTCCACTACTGTTTCAAGTGGAACGATAACTTCAAGAATCTGATCGTGAAGATTTCTGTTTTCAACTGTCTTCTCAATGTTAGCCTTCACCTTGTTCTCATAACCTGAGTAAGTGTGAACTACATACCATTTTGCGTCATCCATACAATCACCTATTCCTTATTTTACAATGAACTCAATTCCAAAGCGGACAATTAAATCCACAACTGCAATGATTACACCTAATAATACGGACACAGCCAATACAGCTACAGTTTCCTTAGTAAGCGACTGACGGTCTGGCCAAATAATTTTTGAAAATTCAGCTTTTAAACCTTTGAACCAGTTCTTTTTCTGCTTCTTAGCTTTTACAGTATCACCCATGAAATACTCCTCACTGTACTAATTACTTTGTTTCCTTGTGTAATGTGTGTGATTTACAGAACTTACAATACTTCTTTGTTTCCATTCTGTCTGGATGAGCTTTCTTTTCCTTAGTCATGTTGTAATTGCGCTGTTTACACTCAGTACATGCCAATGTTATCTTTACTCGCACAACTTCCACCTCCAATTATTATTTTTGTAGGTGTTAAAACACCAATTGGTTTCTTTGCCCGCCTAATCAATGTTGGGTTGTTGAAATTCAGGCACGCAAAAAAGACCGCTTCCATAGCCGTTCTAATATAGCACAGTACATTCCAACTCGTCAACAACTTTTTTAAAGAAAATATAGTGACAAAAAATGAACTTCATATTATAATATTTGTACAAAAACATACGATATATATAAGGAAATGGATTTCCTTACATTTTCTACCGATTATTACAGACAAGGAGGTGACTGTTATGATCAGCAGCGTGTACAGCTATTATCTTGCCCAGTATGGACATAAGACTAACTCAAAGTACGATACACACACTAAAGCACAATTAAAGAATACATATGGCAGAGTTCTGAAATCTAACAGTCAGACTCCTACATATAAGACAGATATGTCAGAGGCCGCACAGAAATATGCAATCGACCTTAAAGAGAACGCCAGAGAATTAAGTAACATTGCCAACGAGCTTTCAGGAAGCGACGGTCACGGCATGGTATTTAAGAAATCAGCAGTATCCAGCAACCCACAAAGTGTAACCGCAGAATACATAGGCGACAGCACTTCACCTGACAGTTCAAGCTTTGAAATTGATGTAAAGCAGCTGGCAACCAGCCAGATTAACACCGGTAATTTCTTACAGCCTAACAATCGCGCTGTGGAACCAGGTGATTATTCATTTGACCTTAACATCAATAACCTGACCTATGAATTCCAGTTTACGGTAGATGAGGAAGAAAGTAATTCTGACATACAGAATAAGCTGGCAAGACTCATCAACCGATCGAACATCGGATTAGCAGCCAACGTCAATGAAGACAGCCTCGGCAACACTGCTCTCTCAATAGTTTCAGACATGACTGGTATAAGCGGTATTAAGCCAACAATATTTAACATCAGTCCTAACAATGATATCCAGACCAATAATCCTGATTTCGTTGAAGGCTTTGATGAACCAACAATGAAGAATAATACTAACTTCATTAATGCATTTGGCTTAGACAGAGTATCACAGTATCCATCTAATGCAATATTTTCAATTAATGGAGAGGAACGGTCTTCGGCATCTAACGATATTACAATTAACAAAGCATTTGCAATAAACTTCAACAGTACTACGGAGGAGCCTGTAACCATAAGTCTCAGGGAAGATACTGATTCGATAACAGAAAGTATTGGCGAACTTGTTTCAGGATATAACAGGCTTTTTTCAATTGCTGCTGATAAAGAGAACGATAAGTTTGAGGGAAACGCTAAGTTAAAGAAAGAATTTTCAAGAATAATGAAGGCTTACCAGCCACAGCTTGAAAAGAATGGTCTAACTGTTGATTCCTCTGGAACAATTGAAGTTAACAAAGCTTCTATCCAGCAGGCTGCAAGCAGCGGTACGCTTGAAGATGTGTTTAATGCTCTTGATTCCTTCAAGAAATCAATTCAGAAAAAAGCAGACGATATATCTATCAATCCTATGAATTATGTCAACAATAAGATTGTTGCATACAAGAACCCTGCAAGACCTGTTAATGACCCTTACAATCTTTCAGCTTATTCAGGCATGATGTTTAATGGATATATCTGACAACTACCATAATATAAATAAGGCATCCGCCGGTTGATTTGATAACAACCCTGGCGGATGCCTTTATGTTTCTTATTATTTATTTATGCATTAATCAGTCTGCTTCCTGCATCGTGTAACTGCTTAACAAATGTGCTAAGCCTTACAAGCGCTTTAGAAACAGCCACATCATCATTAACACTCAATGCTTCAGAAAGCTCTTTCACACCTTCATTAGCTTCCTTCTCATCAACAACGCCTTCTAAAAGAATATCTCTAGTTCTGTTATATACTTCAAAAAGCCAGTTAAGACCTTCAACAATAACATTCACTGCATCATGTGTCTCTGGAAAAGGAACTCCTGCAAGTTCTTCTGATACCTTTTCAATTGCTCCTGTTAATTTCTCACTGTAAGGAACGGCTTCCTTAAGTACATCTATCTGCTGCTGTCTGTAATCCTCCATGATATCGTCACCTTTCTATATGAACCTTTTGAATATATATCGGCATTCCAGGTGGGAACTTAACCCTTGCCAGTTATGTGAATTGCTTATTTGCCATATTTTTCGATAAGCTCGTACACTGCTTCCTCATTAACACTTCCATCCGCCTTTCTTGGAAGCGGTTCTTTAGTAAGAATTATATTCTGAATCTCCCAGCGGTATCCCTTCTTTTCATTATACTTATCAATCCGGCGCTTGAATATATCCTCAGTTGCTCCCTTATCAATAGGTACAATAATCGCTGTAAGCCTGTTATTATAAAATGTTATGAAACCTTCGGCAACTCCGTTAATGGCTGTAATCTGTTCATTAGTTCTGACACGGCTTATCTTCTCACCTGTTGGTAAAAGAATAATATCCGGATTCCGCTGCAACAAAACAAGTCTACCTGCACTATTAATCCGTCCGTAATCGCCCGTATGATATACTCCATCCCTTAACACCTTATTATTAGCTTCATCATCCTTGTAATATCCTTTCATGACACATGGTCCGTTTACAAGAATCTCACCATCTTCAGCAATTGTAACTGCGCCCTCATCAAAAAGTGTATAAGAACCGTCATACAGTTCATTAACTCCAACGCAGCCTGATGTCTCCGTCATTCCATATATATTATAAACCTTTAAATCATTGTCACACAGATTCTCAAAAAGCCTGAATGGGCAGCTTGCACCGCCTATTATAATAGTATTAAGTTCCCTGTTAAATCCGCTTACAGCCCTAAGATAATCAATCATAGATGGTGTGCCTATAAGAATAGTTGGATTGTAATAATAAGTGTCGGCATCAATATGTCTTAAGCCTCGTCCTATACATACCATGGCTCCACAGCATAACGGCCATATAAGACTGTATATAAAACCAAATTCATTATGCAGAGAAATCTGTGCAAGCACAATATCATCTTCTGTACATTCCACTCTGCTGCTTATTTCTCTGGCTGTATTAAGAATATTATCTACAGACAAAACAACCGGCTTGTCACATTCACCTGCTGTTGCTGTGAACATTATGATATCCCCTTCCGTGGTATTCTCATCATATATCAGTCCTTCAACATCATCCTTTTCTGCGCTTGATATAATAATAGAATTTTCATCCGACAGAATATACTGGTTAGTTGATGTCAATGTGTAATTGACATCGGTTTTCTTAAGAAGGTCAACCCGCGAATCATGCGGAAGGAAGAAATCCACAAGAACAAGGTCCTTTCCCGCCACTATTGTTCCAAACATATTTACAATCCATCTGTATGAAGCCTGTCCAAATATTGCAATTCTCTCGCCATCATATTTCTGAAAATGCAATGCCTTTTTCGTAACATCATCAAAAAGCTTTGCATAAGTAACTTTCATCGTATCATATACGACAGCCACAGCGTCCGGGCGGCTTTCCGCATTAGTCTTTAACATATTATAAAATGTATTCTTATCTGTCATGATTTTCTCCATTTCTGAACAAAGTTATAAATCCTGCATCAAATATAAAAAATTATAGCATTTAGCGTAGAAAATGCCAACAGTGTTAATATATAATAACTCATATAAAATATTTTTAAAAACAGGAGCTAAATGTAATGAAAATATATATATACAGATATGGCAGCTTATGTGAGCCTGATATTATAGATGCATTTAAACATATAGGACTCGAAGTTTATGAAGAAAATGCTGAAGTGTATAACAAAAATATGCTTCCGTCACAAGCCGCATCAATAGCATCAGCAACACTGGCAAAAGAAAAATATGCATTTGCATTTACAATCAACTTCTTTCCGTGGCTTTCAGATGTATGCCAGCTTCTTAATATAACCTATATAAGCCTTATTGTTGACAGCCCTGTTCTTGAATTATATTCCAACGCTATATCTAATTCAGTCAACAGAATCTTTCTTTTTGATAAAATGCTTTTTAATGAATTCAAACAATACAATAAAGAACACATTTTTCATATTCCACTTGCAGCTAACACTTCAAGAACTGATGAACTAATCAGCCACGCTTCTGATTCTGATAAGAAAAAATATGCCAGTGACATATCCTTCATTGGCTCAACATATCAGGAAAAATGTCCGTTCAATAATGCTGTACTTTCCGATTATGAAAGAGGTTTTGTTGATGGAATTATCAATTCGCAGCTTGAAATATACGGTTTTAACTTTATAGAAAGTATGCTCACAGATGAAATGGCAGACAGACTTCTCGCAAAGATACCTGATCACTATGTATTCCCTGCTAGCTTTCGTGCCAACAACAAAGCCCTTGTTGCACAATACTATTTAAGCGTTAAAGTTGCAGAACAGGAGCGTCTGCGTGCTCTCAGATTATTGTCTGATTCCTTCAATGTAGATATATATACCGGAAGCGATACCGGCAGCATGCCTAATATCAACAACCGTGGCTTTGCAAAATCTCTTACGGAGATGCCACTTATATTTAACAACAGTAAAATCAATCTAAATATAACAGCTAAATCAATCCGTTCAGGGCTCTCCCTTAGAATATTTGATGTTCTTGGATGTGGAGGTTTTCTTATAACCAATTATCAGGCTGAACTTCCGGAATTCTTTGAGATTGGCAAAGACCTTGTAGCATACGAAAGTCTTGAACACCTGCAAGAATTATGTGCATATTACCTTGCTCATGAGGATGAACGCTTAGAAATAGCGCAACATGGCTATGAAACAATAAAAAAGCATCACACATATAATATCCGTGTTTTACAGATAATAGAAAAGTCGTTCCCTGCACGGTAATATATATGCCCCTTTTACTTGATATCAGGTAAAAGGGGCATATCTTGCTAAAATAGCTTTTATTATTTTATAATACTGCCATAATATGTTGGTTCTCCAATCACATTAACACTTCTGTATGGTATTCTGTAATTGAGTTTAAACAGCCATGTATCCTTAACTATATCCTTCCACACTGACTCATCATATATTCTGCTGCCATTGGCATTAAAGAACAGCGCCTCTGGATTATTAACCGCGCACATATCTACTTCATTCCTGACTTCATCAAATGTATTATATGCAATTTCAATCATATAATCAGTCATGAAATATTCTATAGACTTATCCATATATCTGTAATATTCATCTATCGCTCTTATTATAAATCCAAATAACAGCAATCCTTTATCGCCTTTGATAAAATTATTAGCCCATCTTCCACCAGTTACATCGTCATCCCATATAGGCTTTCCGAATTTCTGGGTATAAAAGCCTTCTTTATTTATTACCTCATTAATTCTCCTGTCTGTAACATAATATGTGGCATCAATCCATACACCACCATACCTGTACAAAAGTTCCATTCTGAGCCTGTCCGACAATGTAGTCATGGATATTTTGCCCTCATTGAATTTAGTAATAACTTCTGGCGAAAAGCTCACATACTTCATGCAATTTTCCAGTGTTATTATATGAAGAGTCGCTTTTTCATTATCTATATTATTTCTTACGCTATTAATACATTTCTTAACAAGGCCTGGGGCATTATCTTCACCCTGCCACCAGCACATCCACACATTAACTTTCCCTGAATCTTCCTGTACATATTCTGTTGGCGGAAGTTCTTTTACAGTTCCGTTTTTATATTCTTCAACCAGTCCCGCAGTGACCTTCTTAAAAAGCTGTCTCTTTAAATCTATTTCATAAAAATGTCTGCTTATCTCATCAGATTCCATCAGTTTAACCGGTTGCTCTTTAACTTTATAATTATTAGCAATAAGCCATACTTTCAGCAGTCTTTCTGACAGAAATCCCATAACCCTTTTCTGATAATCGTCTTTACCATCAATATCTATTCTCTTTTCAACTTCAAACAACACATCAAAGAGCCATTCACAATATAAATCATAAACAGATTTTCTGGCAATCATCATATTACAGAAATTAATAACTTTTGAATTCTGCATCCAGTCAAATGCATTAACATAATCAGGGTATTTTTCACTAATTACCTGCCTGCATATATCCCAGTCTTCTTTACAATGCATATGATAGTACTGTTTCTTTAAAGATTCCTCTTTAACCATATTACATTGAGGAACTATAATATCATAAGACTTAAGCGTTTCTTCAATATATTCCTTAGTAAGAAATCTCTCATTTTCAAGAAAAAATCTTCTATAATGGCAGGTTCCAATAATATCACACTGGTGATTCTTCCATAGCCAGTACATTCCGGTAAGTTCACAGTAATTCCTGTTCTTAAAAGATATATTATCCCCTGTATCATCACCAGTATATCCCAGATCTGAAGATATTGCCCTTCCCACGTGAATCGTTTTGTACAAGTCATCTGGAATTTCATTATACTTTTTGTGTGTAATAACCCATATCTCTGTATTCATATTCCACCTCTCAGCTGCATTTTGCAAGCATACACCATACATTATCAACCCTGACATCTGTTACACTACAATTAACAGGCAGATACTTCCGGTCCGTTCCATATATGAATAAATACTTACTCATCATAAATGCTTTTTTTAAAAACACTTCTTTGCTTTCTTCCGGTATCATATCACTTAAGAATACTGCAACCTTATATTCGTCATGACCACATTTTGCAATCAAAGCATCAATATCATCAGCCGAAACTATCTCATTATATATAGTCTCATATACATTAAGTCCTGATATACTGTCCGTCTCAACTCCTGTAATATGACAATCTTCTGGTACTTCCATTTCTAATATTCTGCGTGATACTGCCCCTATAGCTTTATAAAACATTCCTACATCCAGTATTTTCTGAGGTTCCATCTGGTTAATAACTTCGCTGTATATGTACATTACATCTTTATCTGTTATCATACCTTTTCCTTTCTTTACGAATTAATTAAACACTGTATTAAATATCTCTTTGAATCTGACATCATAAGTATGATTCTGTACAATCTTTTCATAGCCATTTCTTGCTATCTGCTGCCTTTCTGAATCATGCTTAAGATAATATCTGCATTTGGAAACAAGGTCATCAACAGACTCATACATAACCATATCCTCACCTGGAACAAACCAGTCGTAAAAATCTTCCTGATAATTAGACATAAGCAAACCACCCGCTCCCATTATATCCATTGCACGAAGCGGCATTCCGGACTTAATGCTCCTTAATGTTATATTAAGATTAATTCTGCTGTTACGGAATATATATGGCATAACATCATAATAATCAACTGCACCGCAATTATTAATACAGGCAATGTCTGGAGTCTCATTAGGTGTGTATAGATTTATGGCATATTCTCTGCCAAACTCTTTTCCAAGCCTTTCAAGAATTTCCTTTCTGTCATCAGCAGCCATTTTTCTTGCAAGAAAATAATCCGCATACAGATATTGCACAGTCTCAACTCCATCCCTGCTTGTTTCAACAGGATAATTCTTAAGCATATCCTTAAGAACTTCTCCTTTTAAAAGTTGTTCAAGGAAGAAATAACCATAAACCTTTCTCTGTGCATTCATAACTGCATCAAGATATCCCTTTGTAAAATCATTTACTCCAGACAGCCTTTCAAAAAGATTATGCTTCTCATTATACATTGAACCAACAAATGCTATATCGCTTTTATATCTGTTATTATAACACTTTACTTCATCACTACCGCCATCAAGCATTCTTTTCATTCTGTCCGTATTAACCGGCAGTGGCATATAATATACTGTATTGATTCCTTCCTTCTTCAATTCCATATACTGTGTCTTGTCAAATATAAAAACATAATTGCATAGATTAATTATAGTATATGAGTATAACAACACCTGAGGACTGTCATATACCAATGCAATATACGGAATATTCCTCTTCTTACAGTTATTAGAAATAACCGGGCTGTAATTAAATGTAAATACACAATCATACTGTTTTCCACCAATTCCATCATCATAATTTTGTTCAAATATGCTGTCAAATTCCGCACTCACACGATTTCTAAATAAATCTGTCTCAACAACTTTATACAAATGTCCGTTTTTTTCAAAACATTCTTTTACATCTTCTATTCCAAAATTATGATATTCAAAAATAAGTATATTCATCAGGAAAATTCCTTTCTTAATATCTGAAACATTTTTTCTAACTGTATATCATAAGTAAACAATTCCGTCACTTTTTTCCGTCCACTATCTGCTATCCTTTTTCTCAATTCTTCATGCTGCACATAATATACCGCTTTTTCCACGCAATCCCCTGCATCAGAATATGACACAAATTCACTTCCATCCATCATATATTCTGAAAGCTCCGGACAATAATTAGTAAGAAGAAATCCTCCCGCTCCCATTATGTCCAACGCTCTCAGAGGTATTGCTGTCTTTATATTTCTAAGTGTTATATTCAGATTAATGCAGCTATTGGCAAACATAACGGGCATGTCATGTTCATAATCAATATAGCCATATTGGCTGATTCCCGGTATATTGCACAGTGCTGACTGTGAATATAATGTAACAGGCAGTCTGCCTGCCAGTTCTTTTAATATATTTATTCTTTCTCTCGATGATATCATCTTCTTAACAATATTAAGAATCATATCCCTGTCATTAACAAAAAGTTCTTCTTCCTTTGTGAAATTAATATAATGTCCTAAACGCTCTGCAAACACATCATCAAGCATTTCCTCCAATAAATCGCTGCCTGAAATTAGACTTTGTGATTGCATTATTCCCTCAAGATATCCTTTTTCATACTCAGGCAGTCCAGTAACATCTGTTGTCAGATCCACCTCATCATTATATAGATTTCCCATGAATGAAACCCCAGCATTCTTTAATTCTGATGAGACATTGCACGCATTGTTAATAACCTGTGTTATACGTTTTTCATCCACTGCTAATGGAAGATGATATATATTGCTGACTCCTAAGCTTTTCAATCTTTCCGTCTCCGACCAGTCAAAGTGAAACATATAATTATATGGATTGAATATCATTTCTGAATACATCGTCATACACGGGCTGTCATAAGTCCATGATACATATGGAATCTTATTTCTCAAAGCTATCTTAGAAATAAGTGGTATAAAATTGCAGGAAAAAATAATTTCAAATGGAATTTGTTTTTTCTTTTCCTGTACAATTTTCTCTTCCATATCATTAAGAAAATCAACATCTTTAATATAATTCTTTATTTTATGTGTAAACAGTGTTATATCATGTCCCATCCGCTGTAAATTAGACACAACATCTGCCTTAGTTATCTCATTCCATGTAAAGTACAATATTTTCATCCAATACCCCTCAAATATTTATAATCTAAAAAAGCTGAGGCTTTGACGATTAACGCTAAGCCCCAGCTCAAATATATTAATTATTATATTACTGTAAGAGTGAAAGAACACCCTGTGTCTGCTGATTAGCCTGACTAAGCATTGACTGTCCAGCCTGTGCAAGAATATTGTTCTTGCTATACTCAACCATCTCTGTAGCCATATCTGTATCACGGATACGAGACTCTGCTGCTGAAGTATTCTCTGATGTTGTATCAAGGTTGTTAATAGTATGCTCAAGTCTGTTCTGGAGAGCACCTAACTTAGATCTCTCTGTAGAAACCTTATCAATAGCCTTCTGGATAATTGTCATTGACTTACCAGCTACTGCATTAGTACTTACCTTAACGCTGGCAGCTGAAATACCAAGTGACTTAGCATCCATCTTACCGATTGAAACAGAAATAACCTGTCCTGAAAGAGAGCCAATCTGAAGGCTCTTCTTTGAAAAGCTGCCATCTAACAGATTCATTGCATTAAACTGTGTTGTAGAGTAAATTCTATCAAGTTCAGATGTTAACTGAGTAAGTTCCTGCTGGATAGATTTTCTGTCTGATGATGTATTAGTATCATTAGCAGCCTGTGTTGCTAACTCATTCATTCTCTGGAGAATTGAATGTGTCTCATTAAGAGCACCTTCAGCTACCTGAATAAGGGAAATGCCATCCTGCGCATTAGACGAAGCCTTATCAAGACCTCTAATCTGGCTTCTCATCTTTTCTGAAATAGAAAGACCTGCTGCATCATCTGCTGCTCTGTTAATCTTATAACCTGATGATAATTTCTCAGTAGACTTAGAAAGGGCATTTGTAACTGTTCCCATCTGTCTGTTTGTGTTCATTGCTGATAAATTGTGCTGTACTACCATAATAAAATTCCTCCTTGATATAAAAAACTCCTTATAATGAAATATAAATTATTATCTATTTATCATTTATGTATTATTTATCGGAGACAATTTCAAATACTTAACCCTCTAAACAAAAAATTCTGCAAATTTTTTCACATCTTCATAAAAGATTTCTTTTTCCCGAGAAATTTTTCTCCTATATTCATCATAATCACATTGTGCTTCATAGAAATTATCACATATGTACCTGATGCATCCCTGTATATTGTCTATATCATTTTCTGCCTCGAATTTATATCGGTCAGGAATTGGCACATCTTCATAATATGCCGCACTTCCTCTCTTATTGGTAATAACACAACACCCACACATAGCAGCCTCTCTTGGTATTCTGTCCTTTCCAGGATGATTTCCAAAATCAATATATACCTTAGATATATGCATATATGCCGTCATATCCTCTTCTGATAATCCTATCAGTGGAACCCACTTTACCCAGCTTGTTTTCTCGATAATTGGTCTTAATGCTTCCAGTCCCTTTTTAGGGTTATATAAGACAATATTTTGTCTCTGTATTTCAGGCAGCTTAATTCTATATATATCGCCAATATAATCAGAGACATACATAACCTTATCTTTACTGATTCCTACCCTTTCAGTTACATAATGATATGCATATGCTGACTGTACAAGATGTAATTCAATCTGATTTCTTATAATATCCAGATCCCTTTCCTGTGTATTAATAATATAATTATCAACGCTCATCCACCATAATACTTTATGACAATTATTAATAATTGGTATCCAGTCTGTTGCTGCCTCATTAAATATAACTATGGAAGATTCATCTTCAACCTCAGACATGCTCTTTGCATGTTCAGTATTATATTTTAAATATCTGGCACTTGCAGATACATCGCAAGGCTCTATCATATTAGATTCAATATAATACATCTGAGCCTTATACCCAAGCCTTACAAGGGTATTACACATCTGATGTGCGAGCTCCGGCCCCCCGCTTTCAATTCCAGCTGGACATACATTATAAAACTTTATATCATTCATACTATCTTATCCCCCTTTTCATAGCAATACGCATGAGTATATGTATTATTCTCATTCTTCAGAAGAACCTTGTGATTGTCATCCTTTGCAACAGCATAATCGTTCTCTGCAATAATAATTCTGGACTGATAAAACATATCCGGTCCGTAAGCTACACACATATTCTCTGATACATTATCAATATCAATTGATTCATCATGTGCTATTACAACCATTTCTCCCTCCTTTTGCCGCCGATTAATTATTTATCCTGCCTTCAATTGCCTTCTTTAGCTTCGTAGAGCTTGTACTCTGCGTATAAGGAAAGAATATCATAGTTGCCCCGTTCTTCTCTAGGAATTCTTTTTCAGAAAGCCATGCCGGATCATGCTCATAATCGCTGCCGGAAAACTGTACATCAAAATGATATTTCTTAAACATATCTCTTGTTCCAGCAAAATTAAGCGGCAGCTTCACTGCTTCATCAACATACCTGCATGAACGCACCATCTCAATACGTTCTTCAAATGGTACAAAAGGTTCTGCCTGCTTATTAAGCCTTACGCCTTCATCTGACACAACACCTACAATCAGATACTTGCACTGTTCCTTAGCTCTTTTAAACATATTAAGATGTCCTACATGAAACAGGTCAAACACTCCCGCAATATATCCAACATTGTATGGTTTATCCATGCCTGATTCTTTCAATCCTGAATCGCCAGTCTGTGCAAGACTCTGTGCAACATGCTCCTTGCTTTTATTAGGATAATCATTACCCGGATCATATATATGAAAATCGGTTATTCCCATGTCCTTTAACTGGTTGACAACTCCATTGTATCCCTTGATACATATGATAATATGCCTCTCAGACTCTGGAATCTCTCTTAATATATCAGGTGAATTAACCGGAATTCCAGCCATCGTGGTTCCCCACTTCGCACTGTTGTTATCTACAATAGAATAAATACTATAATCACCCGCAAACTCAAACAAGAACCTTTCCGTAAACCTTCCTGAACCAAAAAGAATCAGTTTCTTATCATCACTATAATCATTAAAAATGTCTACAAATATCCTTTGATATTCTTTGGCGCTATAATTAATCTTCTCCCTGTTCGTATACAGAATTCTGCCATCAACCCTTTTATTCTCATAATACGGTCTTAACTGCTTCTGGTTTCTCAAAGTCTCCGTAAACCTTGAGGACATACGCTGCCATAAATCTTCACATTCAGCTAATCCATATCTGTCCAGGAGTTCTGTTCTTGGCATTATTCTTTCAAATTCTTTATCAGTCCCATCATATATAATAGATATGGAACGATACATAATTGCCTTAGCCGGACAGTTATCCCAATAAAACTCCTGATCATAATATATGAACCTGCTCCTTGAATCTTCAATTGTTCCATCATAGAAACAGTTAAGCGGAACCATATCAATATATCCACGTTCAAGAATAGGTCCTAAATCCCGACCATCAGCACTATTCCTATCTTTCTCCGATATAATCCCAGTATGCTCTGAAGAATTAAGGATTAATTCATTCATATCATCCATTGCCTTTAAAAATGCATTTTTATCCTTTTTAGCAATAGCCTTTAATTCATTCATCGCAACCGGAGCATCAACATATGGCATTATAAATGTATCATTCTCAACAGATGAAACAACTACATTTATTCCTCTTGCATGCAAATCATTAAGATTATCCTGCATCTCTTTAAGTTTATGTATTCCTTCTTCGTAAACAGCCTTCTTAATTACATTTCTGACTCCATCATGTTCACATATGCTGGTTACAAGCGCATTATCATGTCCTCTGTCAAGTGATATGGTTGCATGAAGGGTATCATCTAACTGTCCGTCCATGCTGCATTCTATAATGTAAGCATTAGCCATCTTATGAAACATGCCATTCTTTATTAAATCAGTGTACAGGTACTGTTCTTCAAGGAACACACTATCCGGATAGTTATAAAGCGGGAAATACCTCATAGCCAGTTCTTCAACCGGTTCATATCCTTCTGCATATACAAGCTGCGTCTCCTGCAAAGACGGCATTACTGAATAAAATTTATCATTCTCAAATCCAGCCTGCGAAAGCATCAACTTTAACTCTGACATAGAATAGCATCTTCCTGCTATAGAATCCCGGTCTGCATCCGACAATCTCCTGTAATTCTCAATCCCATCAAAATTGTGATTAGTATATGGGTCTCTGTCTCCACATATATACTTAATCGCATATCGGTTTTCTGTTCCAATAACAAGCCTTCCTTCTGACTTTAACAATCCATGACATATATTTAATAACTTTTGTGGATATCTACTCTCTTCAATAACATCAACTCCAACTATATAATCATATGCATTACCCGCAATCTGATTATTTAAAAGCTGTTCTACACTGCAATCATCCACTTTTTCCTTGCTTTTAAGCAGTTCAAGTACCGCTTTATCTGCCTGTCTGGAATATATATATAATATTCTGCTGTCTTGTCTGAAATTGTACCAGACTAATGCACCTTTTGAAAAATCCCTAATTATTGATTCACAATCCTGTCCATCAATATCTACCATCATAGCCCTCCAAAACTAATTGTTTTTTATATATGCCTCTCTATTCTGTGCATTTTCATAATCTCCACACTGCTCATAATATTCAAGGGCTTTGTCCTTATATCCCAGGCACTCATATATAACTCCAATATTATAGTATGCCTGATATGAATTCACGCCTTCAACCTTACAATCTTTATAAAGTACAGCCTTTTTAAATTCTTTAACAGCATTATCAAACAAGCCATTTTTCATATATATAATACCCATAAGAAATTTAAAATCCGCACTATCTCCAAATTCATCATATATATTTACAAAAGACATAGCTTCTTTTTCTGCTCCGGAATTCAGCATTGCATATCCATATGTTTCAACCATATCAATAACATATTCCAACTTAGTATCTAAATCATATGAAAGTCCCTTAGAAAAATAATCACACGCCTTTGTATATTCTTTCTCCATATAATAACTCTTACCCAGTTGGTATAATATATATGGAATTTCTTGTTCATAAGACTTTTCACATGACATTCGTATCTCATCAAGTCTGTTAACAAGCAGTTTTATATTTCGTTCAGCCTTAACTTTTCTTTCATCATCATTAAGACAATACCCCATATGATTTATAACTATTCCTGATAAAAATGTTTCTACTGCCTCTCCTGAATTAGATATAATCTGCTCATGTATTTTCCCATATATAGTACAGAATTTGCGATTAAAAGCCCTGCTTATCCACTCCCAGCTTTTATCCTGTTTAATATTATTCATATTAAGAATATTAATACATTTAATTCTTCCCACTTTATAAGGATATTTGTTTAAGATATCACACAACTCGATAAGCACAGACTCTTCACCTTGCAGATATTCATCACAATCCAGTATTAATATATTGTCATTATCCGCCTTTGATACAGCAAATTGCTTTGCTGCACCAAAATCATCATTCCACTGATAATCATATACACAACTTGTATATTTTAATGCAATATTCTTTGTATCATCTTGTGAACCAGTATCAACCACTATTATCTGTACATGCTTATTCACAAGAGAACGCAGACAATTCTCAATATGTTTTTCTTCATTCTTAGCTATAATGCACACTGATAAATTCATATTTTCTCCTATCACTTTTCTAACAGTGATTTCATAATATATTCATGTACTTTCTCACCACAACTTCCAGGATTAGCAACAACATCCTTAAGACTCTCCTTCTGTCTGTGTACAACTGTTTCTAATTCTCCTGCACTTAACTGTGACAAGAACTGTTTTATACCAAAATATATGCTCTCTCTTCTACAGAAATAATCTGCTCTGCCCATCTTTTCAAATCCATCTGAATTCTGTAGTTTAGTTTTTAATAATTCGTCCGACACTTCCATATAACATTGAGAAGATGTCTTATCCATTATATTAATAACAGCTAATTTTCTGTCATATGTACGCTGTATTAATATATTATCGTCAACTGCAGTTGCGAACCTAATAGAATCAAAATATTGTGGATTATATCCATTGCACTGTTTTGCCGATTCTGACAAAAAGTCTTTATTAATAACCTCCTGTGCATATGTATATTTATTTACGCTAATAATTGTATCAGAAAAAGCTGGAATCAAAACAATATAATCACCAACAATTATAAATGTTTTAAATTCTCTTTTCATACCCGTCATATTTTTCCATGAATTATTGATAATTGCAGTATTAATCTTTATTTTTGCAATATTATCAACATCAATCTCATTTTCCCAAAAAGGTATTTTAATTAATTCATTTTTGCAAAAATCCGCCAGCCATATATTATCAGAGTCTTCACTTATAGCATTGAATTTATAATCATCATTCAAGATGTTAAATATCTTATAATCATTTGTATATGGTTCATATCTTAATAAAGAATTAGAGCAGCCTGTAATTATCCACATATAATCTCTAGCATACACTGCATTATAATCCAACATTCCATAAGACAGATTATTAATTTTCTTTGCAAGCACAGCTAATGTATATCTATCAATTATCCATTCTTCAGACTTTATGTTATATTTCCATATTGTAAATCCATCGTATGGAAGAAACATGAGCATGTCACGGAACTTATACATTTTTCCTAATGGTCTTGCATCATATTTATCTGTACATGTAATTGTATAACTGTCTTTATTCTGTCCAGCCTGCGAATCAATATTGCATTTGCAAAAAGATATATAATCACCATATAAAGGACTAATATATGTTCCACTTTCATCATTGCAGATGTACGCATATGGCTGCTGCCATATATGACTTTCACACCCTCTTATATCTCCCATATACACACATGATATATTCTCATCTTGTGTTTTCACAGCATCACATACATTTTCAGCTTTAAACATTCCTGAAAAAATATCTGACACGAAATATATATCTTTGCCATTAATATATGCTCCAATTATATTTAATCTATGTTGCTGTTGATATGAACATTCATCAACTAAAAAGTTATTAAATATAAAACATGGTCTTCCTGCTACCCCAAACATATTAATAACTGAACTTCCATCTGAACCAACATATGCATCGCTTATTGCTATAGTATCCGAAATATCATTAGTCTCATCATATATTCCAATATTATTATTCATAAAAAATGTTTTGAGTTCGATATATCCCTCATAGAGTTCTTCTCGCATCGACTTATAGGTTGCCTCTGTAAGCGGATGCGGACGCCATATTAAAGCAATATCTTTCATATCTTTGACAAGTTCAAAAAAATGTCTGAGTTTGACTAATAGAATCTCCCTTGAATTCAGTATATCTCCAAGCGTTGTATTAAGCATAACTACTTTCCTGCCTGCAATAAATTCTTTCCATTTCTTTGAAACATTATTATTAATCTCACATTTATATACTACATTATCTATTTTAGGTGAGCCCAGTGGAAGCATTTTGTCATACACAGCCGTTCCTCTGCATGATTTCTTAAAATATTCAGACTGTGCAATATAATAATCGATGTTTTTATAAACAGGAAAATACTTGTGACCATCGGAAATAGCACCTGCCGTAACATAATATGGTATATATATCAGTTTATTACTATATTTCTTTAATTCATTCGAATAAAAGTCTGGATGGATAGTTGTAACTTTATTAGAATCATCATATGGATAATGAATATATGAAGCATCTGGCCTTATATTTTCAAGATTATAATTCTCATAATTAACAACCCGTACATAATCCGGGAATCTATGTCCATCATATACTGCTTTCCATTGCTTGTCCCGCTTATCAAATTCAAAATATGGAACAACAACAACATCACACCTGCATCTCTTATCCTGACACGCTGCTTTCCACACACTCTCTAAAGAGTCCCACATTTCAACTTTATATGGAAAAAAAGCTATTGTATATAACGTCTGCATATTCACTATCTGAGCATATATATTTTCCAACAATGCCGTTGATTTCCTTTTTATCTCATAAAAGCTATTATTTAAGGACATATTATACACGCATTCACAATAATCCTCTAACATATGGACAACTTCAGGACTATCATTATTCTGTTCCAATATTGTCCCTATACTTATCGCATAGTCTTGACATTGCGCTAATACCCCTATACCATCATCTGATGATATAGGGGTAATCTGTTTATGCAAACCAATCAATATATTTAATTTATTCAAAAGTTCATTCTTCATTGTGATATTCATGTTATCATATGCCTTTCATAATCATCAATTACTGTTGTTTGTCAAAACTGTAATGACAACTGTTCATATTGTCCATCACTAAGCACATCGTTAACAAATTCCTCAAGATTCGATAATTGTCTTATCACCTTAGCATCCGCACTGTCTTCCAGATATTTATTTCCAGTCGCATTTCCCAGCAATCTATGATAATAACATGCCAGCCGTCTATATTGACTGACTGCAAAATCAGCTGTATGCATTGTGCCACTATTCCTGTCAGCTTCTATTACAATTACTCCCTGACTGATTCCGCTCTGTAATCTGTCTCTTTCAACATAATTGTACTTTTTTATCTCTGTACCAACTGGATATTCACTTAACAGACATCCGCCTTTAGCTATTATCTCATCTGCCAGATTTCTGTTGTTCTTAGGCTGAATATTATCAAGCCCACAAGGCATCCAGACCATACATCTTCCATTATTATCCAGAGCTCCCCTTAATGCAAATGTATCACAGCCTAACGCCAATCCATTAACTATATTTATGCCCTTTTGGGTCAGATATTTAGATGTCTCATATGATAATTGCTTTCCATATTCAGAACATTTTCTGCTTCCGATAACAGCAATGCTCTTATAATCATTGGCGATTTTAATATTGCCTCTGTAATAAATAAGCGCAGGCGAATTCTTTATACCACGCAAACTCTGTGGATAATTAGCATCATCCCTTGTGCAGTAATATATGCCATTCCGTTCATTCTCTTTTTTAATACTTCTGCATTGTTTATTTTCTCAAGTTCCTTAACAGAATATCCACTCATATATTACACTGCCTTTCCTAATGAAAACATCTTTACACTCTTAGCACCATGTTGAAACAATAACCACTACACCTTCTATCATTTACGATAAAGCCTCCCTTAATATCAATACATCTTTATCATTTACACCACATTCTAATAATTGCCTTTTAAGTTCTTCTCCATGCTTCTTATTAGCTATAATGTAAACAACATTATTATCCTTATTGGCGTCTACTGTTTCACTTATCGCTTTTATAGGTATAATTCCACCAGCTAATCCATTCCATAACTCAGGATTATTGTCACAAACCGCTTCAACTCTATAATCTGACTTGATAAGATTTCTAAGAATATTTTTTCCCCATGCACCATAGCTTACCACAACTACTGGATTATCAGATATTCTTGCCGTTATTTTGTTCCAATAATCTTTTTTTGCGATATTTTCGTTAATCAATTCCTCGCGATATTCTTGCTCTTCTTCAAGAAGTTTTAACAAATCATTATATTTCTTTGCGCCCAAATCTGCTTGTTCTACTAATCCTACAGATATGTAATATGACAACTTATTTTTAAACCAATTATAATATGTTGCTATATATTCCTTGTAAAATGTTACATCAAATGCATTATATGTCTTGGTTATTAACTTCCTATACTCACATATAAAAACATCTACCATTCTCAGAATCACCCACTTAAATGTCTTGGTATCATCTATACAAATGTCTTCTATAAGCCTTTTAAATTCTTGATATGCGTATTTCAACACATTGTTATTGCATGAAGAGCAGCCATCTCTTTCCATTCTGTACCGATATCCACTATAGTCAATACATTCTATTCTATCAGCATAAGTAAATACAAGCATTTTGAAGCCGATATCTTGAAATGCTGCACCAGCACTCTCATTAAATCTAATATTATATTTATTAAGAAACTCCCTCTTATATATACCGCTCCATACATTCATATCTTTCAAAAAAATCTGAAGATACTCTTTTGCACTGAAGACCTTATTATATCCAGTTTGCTCGTTACAGCCTTTCTGAAAAATAGAATCTTTTACGATAAAGGCATGCCTGCCTGTATGCTTCGAATCATATTCATAGATTGTATCAAAATCGGCTTTAACATAATCAAGATTGTCTCGCTGTGCTACTTCATATAATTGTCTATACATATCACTATCAATATAATCATCCGTTTCTAATATAGCTATGTACTTTCCCTTAGCTGAATTAATTCCCAGATTCACCTGATATCCATAACTTCTCACTTCACTACTTATAACAACAATTCTTTGATCTAATTCAGCATACTTTTTTATTATCTCTAATGTTCCATCTGTTGAGCCTGCATCTATGCAAATAATTTCTATGTCTTTCAACGACTGGTTCATCACACTTGTAAGGCATTTTTCTATATAGTTTCCAACATTTAATGATGGCATTATAACTGAAACTAATGGCATAATTCCTCCAACACATTTTTTTCTGACTCATTATTTCTTTCACGCATCTTTTTCATTCCGGCATCAGACATGTCCTTTATAGTTTTTCTATTATGACACAAATACAATAATCTCTCGGCTAATTTTTCCCAATCTCCTACTGGAACTATATATCCTGTTATTCCGTCTGATATATCATCCTCTGCTCCTGATACATCTGTGACAACCGGAACTGCTCCTGCTGCAATTCCTTCACACTGTGATATACTATGTCCCTCCCAATCGGAACAGCTAAAATATACATCCTGCTTTCTCCAAAAATCATGCATTTGTTTTTTATCGACTATTCCTAATAAAATCACTTTTTCGTTTAAATTATTTTCTTTTATATAATCAGACAATTCATTAAAATAATCACCAATTCCTGCCATTTCAAATATATAATCTGCACCTTTATTTTCTAAATACTCCAATATTAAAGGTAAATAGTCCAATCTTTTTTGAGTTTTTGTTATTCTACCTGCATAACCTATTCTTATCGGATTATTTTCATTTACGCTTCTTTCCTTTTCATCAACTGGTATATTCCAGTTAATAACAACTATTTTCTTTGTATTAAATCCATATTCTATCAACTCACTTTTTATTTTAGAACTAATCACTATACAATAATCAATATATCTCTGCATATATGCTACAACTTCATAATAAGCCAGCTCATCATTATGTATAACCATAATATGTCTAATGTCTTTATTGATTTTTTTATAATAGCAGTTGGCAAACATATTAGTTCCTGCAAAACTGCTTACTACTGTACTATACCCCTCATCAATTAATATCTTCAGATTATTTTTCATATCTTCTATGACATCTTTTGAATTATGCATATGTTTTCTGTCAAATACATTATTAATTTCTATCTGTGCATTATCATTGCCTAGCAGTATTCCTACATTATATCCAGAAGAATTTAATTTTTTAGCCTGTCCCAGCGACCATGTTTCAACTCCGCCCAATGCCGCCCCATTCTGTAAATCTATACCAACATTTTTTTTATTAATCCTGCAACTGTTTATGTCAAAAATATTTCTTTCTATTGCAAGCCCAGCTATGAATGCATTAGTTTTAAAAGCTGAATATATATTTTCAGTTATAACTCCTATTTCCACTGCCTGCCTGTATACAGACATATCTCTGTCATTGCATGCAATAAGCACAAGTGCATCTTTATCCTGCCCCAGCTTATCCGGCGGACATATTAATACAGTATCAATATATGTGCCATATTTTTCTGCATTATTATCAACAAAATAAGCTGGAGTTATATTCATGAATTTTAAATTGTTATATATTCTTTTTCCTATCATCCCCGTACCCCAGAGAACAATTTTATCAATATAATCCATAATTTTCTTCTACCCTTTATCTGCTTATGTTAAACTATCTGCATCTTTAATTCTTTCATCAGGTACGCCAAGCTCTTTAAGCATGCATTTTGCAGACCTTACAGCAATTTTATTCGTCATTGCTATTACTATATAATCATATTTTTCTTTTATGGCTACATTAATAGGGCCTACTGGCAATCCCTGTTTTGTATATTCTTCACAATTAATATCAGTCCATGCAATAATATCGTGCTTTTCATCATTATTATATTCATTGAATATGCATTTTCCAGCTTTGCCAGCACCATATATGATAACTCTGTCCACTGGAGGTTTTTTTTCTTTATTTATCTGAAAATGCTCACTGTTGCCAACAACAGGTTTTCTATTAATTATGTTCCATAACTTTCTTAAAGTAATTCCACCATTATACCAAGGTCTGTACATTATGCCTGTTATTATATATCTGAAATCCGCCTTTATATCCAATCTCTTTAATGTTTCGTATAGTGTATCTGCATATAACAGTACACCTTCAACATATTTATCTATATTCTCCGCATTATCATTTTTTTCTAACACTGGAGCAATTACACTATCTTGGTTTTCATATGCAATAGTTGAACCATGTGTTGCACTGCTTAAAAGCTCTATAAGTCCCGTCTGATTATAACAATAGTTATAAAAGATGCACTTTTCACTATTATTTCGTCTATGAAAGCTGAATAAATAAACAGGCACCTGCTTCTTCCACACATACCCCAGAATTGATGCAACATTAGCTATAGATATTCCATATCCATTCGCATCTACAAAAGCTATATTTTTATCAAAATCAATATTTTGTTCAAAATATTTTTTAATATTATCTTTTTTTACCTCAGTATCTACATCTCTCCATACCTTCCGGGAACCATATATATATTTTGTCTTTATGGCAAGGTTATTGTTTTTTATTATTTTGTCAGCAAGTTTTTGCAATATATATCCATCCCTTGCTATAAAATAAAGCTCTTCATGACCTTTTTTTACAGCCTCCTGTATTATCCAGTTTACATATCCGTATAACACAATGCCCGAAAAAGACAATCCCAGTTTCTTCAATTCGTCCTTTTCTGAATTTATGCATAAATATCTGGCTATTCCAAAACCAAGCTGAAACTCCAGCGAATTAATATCATATTTGTCTTTATATTCTTTAATCCAGCTATATTCGACCCAATTCTGCCTGTATTCACAATTAATACCAAGCGTGTCTGGAATCAAAAAGTCGGATTTATAATTATCCCCTATATGCACCCAGTCTTTATACTCCACCTGCAATTTCTCATGTATGTGTGCATACAGCCTTCCTGTAGACTTACGCATTTCATAATCACACGATACATATATTGGAATTTCTTTAAATACCTCATCTATATGTATAAGTATATTTCTGACAACTCCTTCACTTAAATACATATCTGAGATTAATATTACTTTATCATTATTTTTTACATGGTCTTTTAATTCTGATATGTTTTTATCTATAGGTACTATACAATTATATTCTGTCTGCTGTTCTAACTTTAACATAAAATCTATATCTTCGTCTGATAATTCTTCATAATCACGCATGGCAGCATATATATCCTTTAAATATATATCCTCCCTACCCAAATATTCAGAATCCTGCTTTGCATGCTTCTCTGCTTCTGTTCTTATAGCTGCAAAATTATTAGAAAAATATTCTGTAAATCTATGCAACTTTTGAAGTTTTTCCTGCATAATATAGAATATTCCTACTGGCGAATATGTAATTCTTGTAATTAATGTATCGAAAATATCATAGCTATATAACATATCTTTTCCTCGTAAAATAGCACAGATTGTATTCCTATATCATAGAATCAAACAAATCTTCTATTCTTCTTATATACTCTTTTAATTCAAACCTTTTAATTGTTTTGGCACATTTTTCTTTCTGTTTATCCCTGTCGCCGTTTAAAAGTTCTTCAAACTTTTCTACAGCCTCCTTGTCCGTTTCAACCACCTCTCCACAATTATATTCTCCCGAAAGAATTTTTGCTCCGCCTATCACCGATGAAACAAATGGTTTTCCAAGAGTTACCGCCTCAAGTAGCGCTAAAGGAAATCCCTCTGACTTTGAAAACATACCAACAGCATCACACTGTTTAATAATAGGAAACGGATTGTCATAATATCCCAACAAATGTACTTTATCACTTAGATTATTTTCATTTGATAATCTCTCAATATCATCTGACAATTTTCCATAGCCAAGATAGTACAGATGCGCTGATGGCATCTTTTTGTTCAGCATTTTGTATATATTAAAAAGTCTTACAGGATTTTTATTTTCATCAAGTCTTCCTATTGATAATATAGCTGGATGCTGTAATTTTAAATCTGTATTTTCTTTTGATTTCTCATAAATTTTTTTAGTATCTATGCCATTGCAAATCATTAAAATTTTATCCTTGTGCTCAGGAAAAAGCTCACGAACAGACCACATCGTGATATCACTTATGGTAACTATCTTATCAACCTTTTTAAATGCTAAATTTTGAAGATATCTTTCTTCTATTTTATCCTCATTCAAAAGATTATATACATCACCATGTATCCACGATATACATTTTTTCCCTTCAGGTAGCAAAAATGTTGGTTTTAAATAATTAAACGATATATATATATCATAATCCTGTGGAATATATTTTTTTATAACTTTATTCCACTCATGATATACATAATACATTCTTTCTTTTCTGTCAGGTGCATCTGCCAACGTATAATATGGATATATTTTTATATTGTCATTCACCGGCTCATTCTTAACTTTTCCATGAATTATTTCCATAATACCAATTTCATACTTTTGTGCATTAAGATTGTTTACAATCTGGGTAAGCAGTGCCTCTGCGCCACCTCCCATTGAAAACGAATTAATTATAAAAAACAGTCTCGTCATATAACTTTCCCTGTACTTCTATCATTTTATATTACAAACACTTACTTCATCTAACACTTTTTCTAATAACGCATTAACTACAGCCTTATTATCTATACGTTTTTCCTCTGGTAATCTGTAAAGTTCAATATATCTATCACTATATATTAAAAGCTTATATCCATTGTCAAACACAAAAGCTTCAAATGCAGACAAAAATCTTGCCTTATCTTCACTTTTATACAAAAATCTAAAATCCGGATTATACAATTCAGACCTCATAATCTTTATAAATTCTCTTTTTTGAGGTGTATATTTTTCGTTTTTTAACAATGAAATTATAATATCACTTATACACTTCAATGACATGAGCATATCATTTTCTTCCTTACCCTGATGCAATGACTTAACCACTAATGGTATCTGTGTCCACTGCTCTGAACATGTGTAATCTATATCCCTCACATCTGATATTTTACTATCTGCATCAAGAATAAGGTTTCCATGGTCCGCATACAAAACCATATTACACATAAGCCTTTCAACAAAAGGTGCTGTCACATCATCTATATACCGCAATGCATCTGTATGCTGCCTATTATAATCCGTTCTTAATTTTCCACCTTTCTGAGGAAGAAAATCAAATAATAATGCTGTTCCTTCTGATATTAGTGTTACGTCTGTATATGGATTAGAAAATGAAAAATGACTTTCGTATAATTCATGTATATAATACAATCCATTTTTTTCTGATACTGCATCTAAGATAAAACTCCACAGCTTTTCTGTAACCGTCTGATATGTATCCTCATGCTTTATATCCTCTCCGTCTATATAATGAGATACATCCCCATATACATGAATTGTTCTTCCCTGCTTTTTTGCTGTCTGGACAAAATTACAATCCTTTTCGTCAACGCTGTTTTTTTCATAATACTTAGTTCTTAAATCGTCATTTCCGCTATACGCAGGTACTAAGCTTTCATATGTTGACGTTGAACATGAATACGCATTAGTGAACATACACGCATTTTCCGACAAGCATTTATACATCTTTGGCATATATCTTTCAGATAAATCTCTTCTTCTCAAACCATCAAGACAAAACATTAAAACATGATTTTCCGGAATATATTTGCACGCCTCCAATTCAAGCTTATATATATCTGTTATATCATTTAAAAATCTCTTATATATATCTTTATTACAAAAATCATATAGCTCTTCTGCCTTACTTATTGCTGTTCTGAAATCTTTAATCTGCAGATAATGTGCTATAAGATTTTTATATAATTCCTCTTTGTTATCCGTATTTTCTTCTTTTATCTTATTCTGTATTTTATTTATTGTATGGTATTGATGATAAGGATGATTGCAATAATAGTAATCTGACTGAAGCACTATCCCCCGTTTTTCGAATTCATCATAAAAATCAAGTATTCTGATGTTTTTATGCAAGTTCTTTAATTTATTCTTTATGTCTTTCCTAAACTTAAATGAAGAAATTATTACAGCATCTACATTATAATCCTCTATATCCTTATCCGCGATGCACTTAAATCCGCCACTGTCTTTATTGTCAGCATAATTATCAATTATAATCTTTACCGATTTTAACTCATACATAAAATCTGACATAAGCATCTTTGTATGGCCACCATTACAATATATTGCCGGATTTTTGGCATCCTTTAAAAATTCTATTATCAGATTTTTTATTGTAATAGTTATATTCCTTGCATCTATCGGATGTGGCAAATCGTATTTTTCAAAAATAATTTTATATTTTTTTTCTAACAGTTCTCGCATTTTACACCTCATTTTTTATTAGTTTTGTATTCTTTTTATGAGCTTTGATATTTTACTGCCTGCTTCTTTTTCTTTATCGCTTTTCCATGTTGCAGCTTCTTTATGAATAGATACTGTTTTTTCAGTTACCCAGTCATCTATTCCTTCTATTCTGAGCGGCGACATTACTTCTGCCGGATACAATACCGCACCATTTACTTTCTGATATTTATTTTCTATTTCAAAGCCATATTTTCTAAGTGCTGGATGAAGAAATGTATGGCATGGTTTTTTTGATGGTTTTCCGTTCTTTATAAATTCTTCACTTTCAAATGCAGACATTATATTTTTAATCAACCTATTTCCTGCAACTGTCCCGAAGCCACAGCCATTATTAACCCTGTCTGCACAACCCATACACATAAACATATCATCATTTAACATTTTATCAAAATTAGCTATAGCCTCTACATCGGTGTCTAAATAAATTCCTCCATGTCTGTACAATATATCAAGTCTCATATAGTTTGGAACGAAGCCCAATGCCCCAGACTCATATGCTTGTCTTGTGTAATTATTGGCATTTATATCATAATTTGCTTCATCCCATCTTATTATTTCATAATCAGGATTATATTTTCCCCATGTTTCTATATTTCTCCTGAAATCCTCTGGAAGCGGCTTTCCTCCAACCCATATATAATGTATCTTTTTGGGTATTTTTTGTTTTCCCACTGTAAAATTATATTCAGGATACTTCTCTTTAGTATTCCTAATTAGTATTTGTAAAAAACACTCAATTCCATCCAATTCGTGTATTAAATCTAATTCTCCAACTATTTCAGCTCCATATATTGGTGAACTTATTAGAATTATTATATTTGTTTTATCATAAATTGAATTCACTTTATTAATAAAGTTTGTCTTGTTTATTATTTTAATTTTATAATTCTCATAAACAATTTCTTTCCCCACCTTCTCTGAATTAGAATCTATCACTGCTTCTATTTTCTTGTCGTTAAAATACAATTCAAGGCAACTTTCCAATGCCCTTCCAGCTCCATACACAAATACTCTCTTATTTTTTATATATTCTTTAAATTCTAAAGGTCCTAAATTAGATATTTTAAGCATGTATTTTCTCCTTTCCTATCATATATTTTTTCCATTTTATATTGTGCTAATTTTATTTGTTCTATTTCTAAATCAGTAAAACCCCCACCATATAATATTTCTTTTGATAGTATTACTTTATTTCCATGAATTTCAAGTGGTGAAACATCAGTCTGAAATACATTACATTTTACTTTTTTCACATTAAAATATCTTGCAAGTGATACACGATGTGCACCATCAATTATTTCATAATTTCTGTTTAATTTTATTATAAAATGTTCATCGTATCCACTACTCACCCAATTTTTTATTAAATTGATAAATTGTTCAAGTCTCTTATATGCAGTATACCTGTCACTATACAAAGACTGAGCTTTTAAATAAATTTCATATCCATTATTACACTTTCCCAAGTATTGTTCTATTGCCAAATATCTTACAGCCATATAGTAGCCTATTGATGATTTTTTCGCTATATCATATACGTCTATCCATATATTTTGCACTACAGGAGCATCCAGCATTAATTCATAAAGATATGGATAAATCCATATATATTCATTATCCGACTGTATTTTCTTCAAATCGCTAATAATTTCATTTTTTAATGATTCATGAACAGCAACACACACAATCAAATTATGTTTATCCTCAATCCATTCCTTAGAATATATAGATTCCCCTATTTCTTTATCATAATTTCCCCCACAATTTGACACAATATACCCCATGAAATTATGCTGTAATTCTTTCTTTACTATAATTTCTGCAAATCTTTTAGCAACAAATCCATGTCCAAAAATCAAAAATTTATTACTCTTTATTTTGTCTAATAATTCATGTGCATTCATATACTCTTCTACCTACCATTATCTTATTCAAAACATATTATTAATATCTATTTTCCTCTGAGATTTTATGTTTTTCTACACATGCAAATGTAAAGTTTTAACAGTATTTCAAAATTAAACAGTACCTTTTAGATTAATACATATATTAACTATATTTCAATCGGAATGCCTGCATCATTAGTCAATTGTTAATTCATTGACATCACCTTATTTTCCCTGCTATCACTTCAACCAGCTTCTCACTGGCATTCCCATTAAACACAAGTCCCATTTTCTTATAGAACATGTCTAATCTGTCATCATATACATGCTGTTCAAACTCCATAATATCTTCTTCCAACTGCTCATTATCACTAGCAATCGGAAATGGAAACTTAACATCCATATTAGGAGTGAATGCCTTATTATTGCCAACATTATGCCTAGGATCTGATGCAATATTCCACATCAACGCTCCCCTGTCCTTAGCATACTTCTGTATATCATCAGCATATATAAACACCGGAATATGTGCAAATCCTGCCTCAAAGCAGGCACTTGAATAATCTGTAATATACGCATCCATTGCAGCAAGTATCTCATACATATCATCTGCCTGACTTTCATCTATGAGTCTTTCCTGCACCTCTGGATTCTTATATTCGCTGAATGTTGGCGCAAGCTGTGGATGCACTCTTATACACACATACCATTCGCCACCAAATTTTCTTTCAAGATTATCTATAAGCCTCTTAAAATCTAATGACCATATTTCAGAATATACACTCCGCACACCATTCTTAGCACCTTCCCTGAATGTTGGTGCAAACATTACAACCTTTGCATTATCAGGAAGACCATATTTTTTATAAAAAACTGCTTTTAACTTACTTCTATCTCCATAGAGGACATCACACCTCGGAGCACCTGTTTTAAGATATGTTCCTTCATATACAAGAGCTTTATCAAAGCTCTGCTCGCACCAGTCAGAATCTATCACAAGTGCATCTATCATATCAGAGTCATTCTTGCTCACAAGATACGCCATCTCTGAAAAGCCTTTACCTCGTAATAATCCCGTACATTTTATACCTATTGTATAATGATTAACATTAAGATAATACTGCTCTTTACGTTTAACTGTTCCGAATGGTTTCCTGTAATTATCAATCCATACTTTAGATCTTGTAAGCCAATAGGCTCTGCTCCACAATGTATTAGGAACTTTCTTAATATACTCAGGGAATTCCTTATTCATATCATTGACAAACCACACGAATTCATAATCTGGATTCATTTCATGTAATTTTTTTACCAACGGCTTTGCATTACAGCCAAATCCGCCTTTCCCTTCAAAAGTACATACGCTTATAATATTTTTCTTGACAGGAAAAACTCTGCATATATAAAAGCACATTTTCTCTCGAAAAGCTTTCCGGCACCGCTTCTTAATATATCTAATTTCTTTTGGATCTGTTGCAATCGTATGTCCCATTAATATATACCTTATAACTAAAGCCCTGCACACAAATGCAGGGCTTCTCTTTAATCACACAACTTCAATTGATTGACTAATATTTCCAAGCGACTCCATTCGCATAACAGGAAAACTATTTACAGTTATCCTTATCTCATTCAATTATATTAATTATATCGGTTATTTCTGCTGATTCTTTACCTTCATAATAGTTTTAATAATAGCCATTATTTTCTAAACCATTCTATGTCATTTTTCAATACTCTGACTGGATTTCCTGCACATGTACTATTATTAGATATATGCTTATTAACAACAGACGATGCTCCTATAACACTCCCATCTTCCACATGACAACCTGGCAACAATGTTACATTCATTCCACACCATACATGTTCTCCTATCTCTATAGAAGCCCTATTGGTAATGTCTTTCATCGCAGTTCTATCAAGCAATCTATGACTTCCCACATTCATTTTTATGTAATACGAAAACATGCAATCTCTTCCAATATTTATCTGCGAATTTTCACATTGCATGTACAGATTAATACAAAATGTTGTCTTCTCTCCAATTATAATCATACCCAGGTTATATGCTGCTATAACGAACCAACTTCCTATGCTTACTTTATTTTCCAACACTACTTCAGTATTATTTTCTGCCTTTATAATACCTTTATTCATCAATTTTATTTTTGTATGCAATATTATATTTGAGTCCTTATTTGCAACAACCTTTGTCTCACAATCTATAACGCTTCTCTCCCCAATATGTATATGTGAATTATCTGATGCAATAATAACACACCCTTCTCCAATCACTACATAATCATCCATAACAATACTTGATGTTTCATCTGCAACTATCTGTACATCTTCCGCTATGCATGCCTTGTCAGATATTTTGCATTTATCAGAAAGTACTCTGCCTGCTCCGTTCTTAAAAGCATCATTCATAAGTGGGCTTATAATAACAAGCTTATCAATATCATATTGTACTATTTCATCTCTGACCTGCCATAATATTCCTCCATTAACTGCAAGAATCATACAATCATAATGTCTATTTTCTTCTTCTATCCTATAAACCTTCTTGCCATATAACTGTTTGGGATTATCATATCTATTAGATACTACATAGCCAAGTACTCGTGTACCCCCCCCCAATAATTTCCAGGCATTTACATGTTCTTGTAAATTCTGTGTAAATTCTTATTGAAACTTCTCGTTTTATAGCAATCGGGAACTTACCCTAAAAAATATTCAGGGGGAGTTCCTTTTTTGTTATACTGTTTTCATATGATATGGGTGCTACAGAAAGGACACTCACATGAAAAAGAATAATGAAAAGAAATATTTACATTTAACATATAAGGACAGATCCGTCATCCATGAATTTCTTAATTACGGATATTCCTTTACAGCTATTGGTAACCGCATACATAAAGATAGAACCACTGTTGCTAAAGAGGTTAAATCTCATCGCTTTATTAAGCCTTTTGGTAAATCTAAAGAAATAAGCTGTCCTAATCTTAATAAAGCTCCATATGTTTGCAATGCCTGCCCTGATATAGGTAAATGCCGCAAAGCTAAACTCATTTATGATGCCGCTATTGCCGACCATGAATACAGACAAACTCTTTCTTTACAACGTGCTAATCTTAAAGTTACAAAAGATCAGGTTGCTGCTATTAATGATGTTATTGCACCTTTGATGATTCATAAGCATCATAGTGTCAATCATGTTTTTGCTTCTCATCCCGAATTACTCCCTTTCAGTAAATCTACATTTTACAGATATGTAGATTTAGGGCTGCTTGATGTTAAAAACATTGATTTACAGCGAAAGGTTCGTTTTCGTGTAAAAAAAGAATACGATTACTCTCGTGAAAAGATTGACCATAAATATCGTCTAGGTCGACAGTATCACGATTTTCAGGATTATATGGAGCTTCATCCTATGGCATCAATTGTTGAAATGGATACCGTTATTGGTACATCTGGTGGTAAGGGTGGCAAATGCTTCCTTACTTTACTATTTAGAACCTTTAATTTCATGCTTATTTACCTGCTCCCTTATAAAAGAGTTCAGTATGTTAATGAAGTTTTTCAGGATTTAAAAAAGACATTAGGTGATTTTGAATTTTCCAGACTTTTTGAAGTTATATTAACTGATAATGGAACTGAATTTTCTGACCCAGAAAGCATTGAACTTTCTTCAATAAATGGAGAAAGGTTGTCATATGTCTTTTTCTGCGATCCCAACGCATCCTGGCAAAAAGGCTCTATTGAAAAGAACCATGAGTATATAAGATATGTTCTTCCAAAAGGAACTTCCTTTGCTGGATTAACGCAAGTAGACTGCAATCTTCTTGCTTCACATATCAACTCAGTACCTAGAAAGTCACTTAACAACCAATCCCCTTTTGAAGCCGGTCAAGGCTTTATTGGATTAGATAACATCTCCAAGCTTGGTATTTCCCAGATACCATATGACGATGTTAACTTAAGTATAAGATTACTTCGTAAATAAATATTGGGCACCCATATCAAATCAGCATAAATACTTGTTTTCAAGCGGGAAGTTACTTCTATTCTTTTTTTGAAGTGCCAAACTTCCCGCTACTTAGAGTGCGCAAAAATCACTACGGAAGTGATTTTATTATACTATTTTTTCAAATATATCACAATAATTTATAAACAAACTCCCGTTTTTCGGGAACTTACTCTGCCAAAAAGCAATTTTAGGGCATCGGAAACCTCGCCTGAAATTTAACGCATTTACATGTTCTTAACGCAACAGATTTAGCTCCATAGATGTATACATCTTTCCCTTTAACATTTTCACATAATTGTTCAACATTTCCTGCTATTATTTCTTCCATATATCATTTTCCTCAATTCTGTTAGCGACATCCACTTTTACTATTTTTTACTGGTTTTAATTATTTTTACTACTTTTTACTAGTTTTGCTAATTTAGTGTTTTTATATTAATTATATATTGTTATCTTATACATTCACCTTCTCAATCCTGCACTCATGCTTCTTAAACTCCCCTGCACCATCTTTCCCAGCAGCATAATTTACGCCAACAAGAACAACTTCACCAGAATATCCCTTAAGGCTCTCGACATACTGTCTTTCCTTAATCTGCTCTATTGCTGTATCAGCGTCTTTATTCCACTTAAGTTCTACTACAATCGCTGGTTTATTAACTTTGCTCCGAGGGACGAATACCATATCTGCATATCCTTTTCCCCCTGCAAGTTCACGGTAGACTGAGTAATCCTTTTTTGCAGAGTAATATGCAAGAGATATAACACACGCAAGCGCATTTTCATCATTGTATTTTAATATTGAAGTATTCTCCTGATGAGCCTGCTCTATCATCGCTGCGACTTGCTCTTCATCTCCCGATAATGTTGATGCAAGCAATTCATCCGAATTCCTGATTGCATCCATAACTGGCTCCCAGCCGCCATCTTCTATACAGTTGATGAATTCCTTCTGTACCTCCTGATTAGGTATCTTCACTTTCTGATTATAGAAATCATAAGTAAGATATCCAAGATGCACTAACAGAGTCAGTACATCATCAGCACTCTGAAGCGTTGTCATATCATTCTGGAATTTATCAGGATTAACTGGCACACTTTCACCAGCAATAAGTCTTGTTACCAGAGCTTTGAGATTGTACATATCAAGCTGGATATACTTCTTTAATGCCTCATAGGTTTCTGTTTTCGTCCAGTAGCTGTCAAAATCATGTCCAAGAAGTGCCATTACAACCGATCTTGGATTGTATATCTGTACACCTTTGAGTTCATATCCATCATACCACTGCTTCATTTTCTCATATGGCATATCATATTGTACACACAACCCACTTACCTCTTCTTCTGTGAAGCCTGTGAACTCAGCCAGTTCCCGTTGGTTAGTCATTGAATACTCATCAAACATGTTAAGCGCTGAATGCTCTCCATGTTTCTTGATTGGCAGAATACCCGTCATATATGCAAGTGCAACATAGGATTTATCCTTTAAAAGAAATCTCAAAAAATCCAGATATTTCTTCTGTTCTTCAACATTATGCGGATATTTCCTGAATATACAATCCCATTCATCAATTATAAATATAAATGGCTGTTTCTTTTCATAATGTATTGTTTCAAGAACATCAACCAGATCATTCCAGTCAAAACAGTCTATATCCGGATATTCTTTTTTAAGTTCCCTTAATACTTTTTTCTTAAGATATTCAATCAATTCATTGATTGAATCAGTTCTGCTTAGGAAATCTATCATATTAAGATGAATTACATTATACTTATTAAGATTGCTCTTATACCCTTCCTCGCTTGCAATAGCAAGTTTGTCAAAAAGTTCCGCTGAATTGCAGCCCTTGCTGTAATATGCCAACAGCATATTTGCAGCCATTGACTTTCCAAAGCGGCGTGGACGGCTGACACATACATTTCTCTGCTCACTGCACAACACAGAATTCGTGAATTTTATAAGTTCTGTTTTATCAACATATATTTTAGAATTCCTTACCGCATTATAGAATTCCTCATTTCCCGGGTTAAGATATATCCCCATCTGCCATCATCCTTTTCTATATTCGCGTCAAAATCAACACATTTTTTCTTGATTTTAACACTAATTTACACATACTTTTACTTATTTTTCACACTATTCTGCACGAGTATCCCCGTTCTACGCTTCAATCTTCCCCTTTATATACGCCCCAACTTCATGTATTGTCCTGAGCACCTCATCCCTCGTTCCATACGGAAAGCTGTTCATACAAGGAAATGTCTCAAAACTTAAAGTCCCGTCAAATCCAATCTCAGCAAGTGCCACAGCAAAACTCTCCCAGTCAGTACCGCATAAAGGACTGCTGCCAAATGTATAAGGCATCTGGTGAAGATCTCCATATGCATCATTTTCATGCATATGTAAAAGCTTCAGACGGCTGCCAACTTTCCTGATATAATCTGCAGGCTGTCTGTGTACAAGCTGGATATGTCCTGTATCAAGACATATGCCAAACCTTTCCTCGCCTGCCATCATATTTAACATATCAACATAAAATATTGCATCGTCCGGGTCCGCACATGTACCTTCTGTTATTCGCCCTCCAACACTTTCATAGAGATTCTCAACACATATTCTGACATTGTGCTTCTTAAGCTCCGGTATAAGAGATGAGAAAAACTGTACATTCATTGCCTGTTCAGCCTCAAGTCCGTACTTATACTGCATCTTGAACGGATGCATGACTACCCATGGAATCTCAAGGAAACCGGCAATCTGAATGCTCTTTGGTATTACAACATTCTGCATATACTGGCTTATATCATCACGTCCCAGCACATACATAGGATAAGGGGCATGCATCTGTGACGGCTTAATTCCATATTTATTAAACATCTTCTTATACTCGCCAAAGTACGCAAGAATATCTTCAATATCCGCATCAAAAAATTTATTAATCTTTCCACCATAGACATCTGAATTCTTTAAAAATGTATCAAGATTAAAATCAACCATCTCAAATCCTGCCCCTGCAATTATTGCAACGCCATCTTCAATTCCCATCTCTGGCAGAATTCCTTTAGTCTGTACACCTACTTTTACCATTTCCATTCCTCCAAATGTCTATACAAAATATCTGTCCTGAAACTCGCTGTGTTCAACACCCATAGCCTTAAGCTGCGCTGATATCGCATCATAATACATACAGCATATAACAACATTACGTTCTTGTGCCGGAACATCAAGTATTGCTGACGGAGCCTTTACATCAACCCCGCATACCTTAGTTCCCCATCGCATCTTTCCATTGTCAACTGCAAAATATGGAGGAAACTTATCCCCAAGAGTATCCATATAATCCCATAACATCTGTCCTGCACCGAACAGAATAAGCTTTTTATCAGGCTTGTTTAACACTCTTTCAACAAATGTAAACTGTCCCTGCCATTCTTTAACAATTGCATTCAGCATACGCACATATTGTGTCTGCAGCACTTCCGGAACTCTTGCAAATGTTCCGCTATTATCGAATATCATCCAACCTGAAAATTCAATCTTAATAAGCGCTCCAATAACATGATACCAGTCTGTAATAAGATTTCCTCTTCCTCTTGTAAATGTAAAAGGCATCTGTTTTTCATTGTACACACCGCCATTATCATTAGCATGTATCATGCAAAGATATTCACTGCACTGGTCAATCTGGCTTCTCACATTCTTGGCAAGCAGATTACTGTATCCAACATTTATAGATATACCAACTATGGCTGTATCACACAGCCTGTTACAGTATTCAGCAATTGATTTCAATGAAGATATATCAGAATATGCGCTATTAAGATATCCGGTTTCATCGCTTCCATTGCAGCCATTCTCTATGAATACCGGAATCCTGTAATCTGTCATCATCATAGAACACTCTTCCACAACATTTTCAAGAATTCCTGCTTCACAATTCATGGTATCAAGTACTATATAATTTCCCTGATATTTTCTGCAGTTTTCCAGAAGCTCATACATCTTATCCGGAGTCAGCTTTGCAAGAGGATAGGAAAATCCCGAAACCTTAAGTACCCGCGAATCTCCCTCTTTCTTCTTATATGTCGGGAGTTCATTTTTTTCTATAATCTCATAAGGTATTTCTGCATATGAAAATCCGCCATCTGCAATTGCTTCAAGCTTTAATCCGTCACTTAACTGTACGCCTGCTAACATAATTATCTCCTGTTCTCACAATATCTCTCCGGCACATTAGTAAATATATCCGTTGCACCAAGTCTGTAGTATTCTCTTAAATCCATATCCGGTAATGTCCTGAGCTGTCCATACAAAGGCTCACTTCCATTCCACATACGCACACAGAGTCCGACATTTCTTATAGTCTCTACATCACCTTTGTTGACAGGCATTCCCCACTGTGCCGGGTGAATTGTCATACCACCGTATTTTCTGATACCGTCCATACACCTGTGATAATCACCTGCCAGATATGCCACCTCTGCGTCCGCTTTTATCTGCTTAACAAGCCCTATTGAATCATGATTAAATGATGAGTACACAACATAGTCTTCCAGATTAAACTCTGAAACCATATCAATAACCTTCTGTTCCATACCCTCATATCTTATAATACTGTTCTTAAGTTCAATATTAAGACGAAGACCTTTGTTCTTACAATATGGTGTAAGCAATTCAAATGTTTCCCTTAATGTAGGAATTCTATGAATTTCATCATCACCGGCTATAGATAACTGTTTCAGTTCATTTATTGTATATTCCTGTACATAGCCGGTTCCATCTGTGGTTCTGTCAACTCTTTCATCATGTATTACCACAATTTCATTATCTTTTGTAAGCTGCACATCAAATTCAATTCCGGTAATGCCTTCTAATTCCGCCGCTTTTTTAAACGCAAGAAGTGTATTCTCCGGATTCATCATGCTGCACCCTCTGTGTGCCCATATACCAACTCTCTTTAAGGCTTCTGTATCCACAGTCTGCTTAATCTCTCCGCGGTTTGCAAGAAATTGCTCCATCATGCCAGAAAGCCATATACTTTCTTCATCAGTTATCTTCTTTACAGTTCCCGGATTGTTAATACATTTTACAAATGCTTCTATTTCATATCGCAATCCACCACCAGCGAATTCTTCCTCATACACTTCAACCTGATTAGGATTCTCATGATGAACTTCTATTCTCTTAGTAAGCCACCATGGTGATGGAACTCTTATATAACCATCATCCCCCGCCACAATAAGTTCACCCTCCGTCTTAACTCCAAGACCAGTCTTTATAGTAGCAACACCATCATCATAAGTTATCATCATCTTAGTATACGAATCTGTTCCAAGCGGACTTTTAACTGAATATGTATGAACATCTTTTACATCCGTTCCAAGCAGCTTCATAACCGGAAGAAGGCAATAACTTGCAAGTTCAGTAAAACTTCCTCCTGATGCTCCCCACATTTCTCTTCCTGCTGCCGCACCTATCTTAGAAAACGCAGCTTCAACATCTCTTACTTTTCCTATTGCGCCGCTCTTAACAATATCCAGAATCCGTTGAAATCCGGCACAATATGCTGTTTTTATTGCTTCCATGCATACCAGATTATTATCATTTGCAATGGAAAGCATTCCTTTTATGTCCGATTTATTCAATCCCATAGGCTTCTCACATAAAACATGCTTTCCCTTATCCAACGCTATTCTTATATATTCTGTATGCATCTCATGAGGTGCAGCAATATACACTGCATCAACCGCATCAAAGAAAGCTTCCGAATCATCTGTAAGAATCATCGGACCATCTATATCAATATTGTTGTTCTTTGCAAACCATAACACACTCTCAAGATGAGGATTATATATTGCTGAAACATTTATACCACTTACATATCTGCTTTCTTCAAGAAATCTGGACGCTATCCTTCCGGTTCCTATTATTCCGACATTAACCATTGTGCATTCTGCTTCCTTTACCTTAGTATGAATAAGCCTGATAACTTCTTCAGTAGTAAATTCTGTATTAAACTCCTTCTGCATAACCAGTCTTAATTCTTCAATCTGTGATTTATAAAATGGATAATCATGTGAACTTCCAACATTTCTCGGTGTCATATACTCTTTACCGTACTTTATCTGCAATAATCCATCATAGCCTTCTGGTACCGGAATCGTTGTATTTTCAAATGACAGTTCACATATATCTTCATACCATTCTTTTTTGGCATGATAATCCCAGCCTTCTGCAAAGTCTATCATTGAGCATACTTCTGCTGTATTCTCATCCTGATAGAGTGAACATACAATATCATATATTTTCTTTAATTCGTGTTTTAATCTGTTATTATAGTTAACTGGAATGCCAAATGTTTTTTCTATCTTTTTCATAAGTCCCAGCACTTCAGTACCATATGGTTCTTTCTCCGGAACACTCTCTGCTGTTCTGAGCAGAAATCTTAAGCTTTCTATCTGTTTATCCAAAGTCCTTTTGTCATCAGTTATATTATCAACTGGAAATATATCGATTCCCACAACATATGGACAGCCATGAAACCTTGCAAGAAAATCAGGTTCAAAGCATATATGCCTTCCATTAATTATCCTTGCCTTAATAGTATCATCTTCAGGATCATTATACACGCTTTTAATTTCATAATATTTCTCAAGAAGAACTGGTGCCTCAGATAAAAACCTCATATAATCCTTACGCAGCATTGCTATATCCATATCATCATCCCATGGTATGAATCCGTGATGTCTTACTGCACCAAGCAAAGTTCCCCAGTCAGCAAAAAATTTAATTCCAAGGATTCCGCACACACGCTTAACTTCTTCCAGTACTTCAAGCTGTGCTGCCCATGCACGCTTCATATCCTCTGCAATCACGAATCCTTCTCTGGTTTCTTCTCTAAAATACCCATCATCAAAAAACATATCTGTCTCCTGTTACATTTATCTTTTTTTCTGCTTCATATACGCTTCAGTCACTTCAGCCATAGCTATTGCTTCCTCCGCTGTAAGCTTATATCCGTTCTTATCTATTCCATTAATTTTAGATACAAAATCACTTATCTCGTATCTGAAGCCATCACCCTGAAATACAGGTTCATATACTTCGACCTTGGATGAATCCTCGAAATGCACCTCAAATCTTCTTGTAAGCCACCATGGTGATGGAGCAAGTACATATCCTTTAGTACCCGCAACTACAAGCTGACCTTCTGATTTAACTGCCACTCCGTTCTTTGACAGAGCCATTGCATTGTCATAAGACAGATATACTTTGGTATAAAGGTCAACTCCATTTTCATCATATATTGTATCAAAATGTATGTCCTTGTAATCTGTTCCGAGCAGCTTGATAACTGGAAGAAGGGTATAACTTCCGAATTCAAGGAACGCACCACCATATGCTGCATCTGTCCGTTCTCTTGAATTATCGTTGGCAAGTCTTGTAAAGCATGCTTCCACATCGCATACTTTACCGATTTTACCTGACTGTACCATATTGATAAGCTGTCCAAATCCCGGACAATATGCTGTCTTTACAGCTTCCATAAGCACAAGCCCATTATCCATGGCATACTGATAAAGCCCCTGTGCTTCTCTTTTAGTAAATGCTGCAGGCTTCTCACACAGCACATGCTTCCCGTTCGCTAATGCTTTTCTCGCGTAATCATAGTGTGTTTCATTCGGTGATGCTATATATACAGCATCAACCTGTTCAAGAAATTTCTCATATTCTCCACTATAATTAGGAATATCATGTCTGTTACTGAAAGCCTGTGCTCTCTGATTTTGCGGATTATATGTACATGCTATATTAATACCACTTACATATTTTGCCTCTGATATGAATCTGGGAGCAATTCTTCCTGTTCCCACTATTCCAACATTAACAATCTTAAACTTATTCTTTCTCTCCAAAGTTGATGATATATCCGGTGTCCTCTCTAGATATACAACCTCACAGAACTGCTTAAGATAGTCAAATGTTCCAATCCAGTCTGAACCGACAGTAAATATATCAACACCATAGCGCTGTATATCCTCGATTTTCTGTCCATCATGATCCTCAACTATAATCTCATCAGCGAATCCGGTTTTTCTTACATTTTCAATTCTGTCCATTATGGAATCTACAACATTGACTTTACCTCTTGCCTCATCAAAATGTTCTGTAGTAACGCCGACAATAAGGTAATCTCCTAGTGCCTTTGCTCTCTGTAAAAGCTTATAATGTCCTTCATGAAATAAATCATATGTACCATAGGTTATTACCTTTTTCATCTGTCCCTCCAATAATTTAATATGTTATTTTATTATCCCACTCGTTCTGTGACTCTTCCCCAAAGAATTCAGTGAGCTTCTTTACATATAATTTTTTAATATTTTCTGACTGTACTATCACTTTATCTGCGTATACTACACCTGGCATTGTAACATATTCCTTCATCCACTTATATGCTCTCATGTCATTTTCGTCAATCTCTTCCGTCTTAAAATACGGCATATATATCAGTTCATCTGTATGTATTGCCAGATTCCTGCTGTAAAATGCAGGATGTACAGTTACCGTCATATTAAATTCATCATATGGATTCTGAATAATTATCTTTTCTGGATTCATCTGCTCAAACCTGTAATTCTCATATGTAGTAAGCTCCACATAATCCGGGTATGTTCCCTTATCCTCACAGTAATCTGCCGTTCCATCAAAATTCTTATAGTAATAAGGCAGTGGTATTACCACAACATTATACTCATCATTGTCACTATATTCTTTCCATAATGCTTCCATGTTCTCCCAGTATTGTGATTTATATGGCATAAACACTACAGTTTTTTTATCAGTATTATTTCCATCATTAACCTGTCTGAGTATACTTCTTGCTGTTCTGACAGTATTCTTCTGCTGCTTAAAAGCCTCATATTCCTGCATGCTGCATTCAAATTCTTTACTAATAGTTACGTCTTCTCTTTTTAATATATCTATCTGTCTTTCATAAAAAGGATAATCATGTGTTCCCCATTCATGGACAAACTGCTTATAATCTCCATATTTTTTCTTTAATATTTTATCATATGCATATGGGACAGGTATAGTAGTATTCTCAAAAGGAAGCCTTACCGTCTTTGTATAATAATCTTTAGGAAATCTGTATCTTTCCCCATCTCGCCATATTCCATTAACATCCAGCCACAATGGCATTAATGTAATATACTCAGATTCATCCTCTGTATATAATCCACACAATCTGTCTACAAGTATATTAAGCTGCTGCACGAGATCTGCATCCTCATCTATAGTAATATTGCACAATTTTTCAATATGCTTTACGTCCTCTTTAACATCCGCTATTGCTTCTTCTGTCATAAGGCTCTCATCTTCCTGCATACCTCTTATTGTCTTTGCAAGAGTATTAACAATAGCTATTACCTCTCTTTGATATTTATCATCATCCTCATCTGGTGCAATAAAATCTAACGGAAATATATCAATTCCGGCTGAATATGGAAAGCCATGATATTTCTCAAGATGAATTTTATCAAAATTAATACTTCTGCCATTGATTACTCTTGACAGAAAATCATCAGTTTCAGTATCTGTAGTTATATTATATATCGTATAATTTTCAGGCATAATTTTATCATATATGCGTAAAAATTTCTCATAATCAGCCCTCTTCATGCATATATCCATATCATCATCCCATGGTATGAATCCGTGATGCCTTACTGCGCCAAGCAGGGTTCCCCATTCTGCAAAATATTGTATTTCATTCTCGGTACATGCCTTGTCTATATCATTAAGCACTTCCAACTGTGCTGCCCACGCATGTTTCATCTGTGCCGGTACATAAAACCCATCCCTTACCTCATCTTCGAAATACTCTTTTTCAAAAACCATATACATGATTCTCCTGTTCATTTAATATTTTCGTTAGAAACAAAAAGAGCCGGTGCAAACACCGGCTCTTCTGCTTATAGTAGTAATTGTTATTAACCGAGAAGTGAAAGTACTCCCTGTGTTGACTGATTTGCCTGAGCAAGCATTGACTGTCCAGCCTGTGCAAGGATGTTGTTCTTGCTGTACTCAACCATTTCAGAAGCCATATCTGTATCACGGATACGAGACTCTGCTGCTGAAGTATTCTCTGATGTTGTATCAAGGTTGTTAATAGTATGCTCAAGTCTGTTCTGGAGAGCACCTAACTTAGATCTCTCTGTAGAAACCTTATCAATAGCCTTCTGGATAATTGTCATTGACTTACCAGCTACTGCATTAGTACTTACCTTAACGCTGGCAGCTGAAATACCAAGTGACTTAGCATCCATCTTACCGATTGAAATAGCAATAACCTGTCCAGAAAGAGATCCAACCTGAAGGCTCTTCTTTGAGAAGCTGCCATCTAATAAGTTCATTGTATTGAACTGTGTTGTAGAGTAGATTCTGTCAAGCTCAGATGTTAACTGAGTAAGCTCCTGCTGGATAGCCTTTCTATCAGTAGATGTGTTAGTATCGTTAGCAGCCTGTGTTGCTAACTCATTCATTCTCTGAAGAATTGAATGTGTCTCATTAAGAGCACCTTCAGCTACCTGAATAAGTGAAATACCATCTTCTGCATTAGAAGAAGCCTTGTTAAGACCTCTGATCTGGCTTCTCATCTTCTCTGAGATTGAAAGACCAGCTGCATCATCACCAGCACGGTTAATCTTGTAACCTGATGATAACTTCTCTGTTGACTTCTGGAGTGCGCTAGAAACTGTACCCATCTGTCTGTTTGTGTTCATTGCTGATAAATTGTGTTGTACTACCATAATATTTTCCTCCTTGAAATTAATTTAGATGCAACATCCTTGAAGCATCTTGTTATGGTTTACAGGAAACTATCTGTTTCCCTGTACTTTATATATCGGACTTAAGTCCTGAAACTTTAGCCCGTAATATAACTTTTTTAAGTTACTGCTTGGTGTCCATAAACTGAGGTTCATTGCTTAACTTACTCATATTCTGATAATATGACTTCGCCATAGAAGCACTTCTCTTTGCTTCTCTGTGTTCCTGTCTTTCTCTTCTGAACATTGCTTCTACCTTTACTTTATTATGGGCTTCCTGCACTTCAATCTTAGCACCTAACTCAGTAACTTCCTTAATAAGCTGTTTCATTGCAGCTATTTCACTGCTGTATTTGGTTTTATTGCCAGCAAGCTCTTCCTTAATTCTGTCATATAATGACTGAAATCCCTCATCCAGCAAATCAAGCTCATCAATGCAACTTCCTTTTGCTTTCATATTATCATCAAATGCATCACCATTCAATGTTTCTTCTGAAAGAATCTGATTCTGCTCTTCATTAAGCTCTATAATTCTGATAAGAATTCCTTTCTTCTTATTAAGGCTGTCTATCATCATCTGAAGATAATTAGTAGTCATATATTAATCTCCTACTGGTTCATTCCCCTTGTACGGTTCATAACCTCTTTCCAAGTATCTCTCATGCCTCTTATTTCAACTAATACCTGATTAAGTATCTCTGGATCTTTCTTAACATTAGCATTAACTAAAAGGGAGTATATGTAGTCATATATTTTCTCAAAATCTTCTGCAACAGGATATTTATGATTAAGTGTCACCTTAAACTCTGTAATTATATCTTCAGCCTTCTTAATATTAGTATGAGCTTTCTGTAAATCGCCCTTTTCTATAGCTATCATGGCTATATTGCAAAACTTAATTGCCCCTTCATAAAGCATAAGTGTAAGTTCTGCAGGACTTGCTGTAAGAATCTTATTTCTGTTATATTCCTGTGCTATATTCTGATTAAATGCCATGTTTTCCTCATTTCCCATAAGCTTCCATGCCTATGCGGTTGTTAATATGTACTATTATCCAAAAAGTCCAGATAATGATGATGACTGTGCATTCATCTTTGCCAAAGCTGATTCCATTGCAGAAAACTTACTATAATAATAATCTTCCCATGTAGTAACTTTATCTTCTGCCTCTGATATCTTAGTATTATACTCTGAATACTGTGTATTCATCTGCTTATCATTGTATATAGTATAAGCACTGCTTGTTGATGATGCTGCCATCTTGTTGCCAAGGTCTGTATATAATCTTGTAGACAGCTGTGAAAAGAATGAAATAACTGTATCAGGATCACTTGCTATCATAGCTTTTAGCTTATCCGTGTTAGCAGATGTCTTAGAATCATCCTTATCTCCATCAATGTGATATACTCCAGTTTCATTTTCTGGTGAATTAAAATATCCAAGTGTTGCTATTCCAAAGCTAGCCAATGAATATCTTTTGCCATTAACATCAAAAGACAATGCCATATCATTCTTCATAGTATCAAGAACGCTTCCAAGTGTTGAATCTTTTCTAAGAAGTGAATCCTTAATCTTTTCTTCCCACTTCTTAACCTCATCATCAGACATTGCGTCTTTCTCATCACTTGTAAGAGGCTCGTAGCCCTTAGAACTTGCTGCGTTGTAGGCAACATCTACAGATTTGACAAGGTCATTATAATCCTTAAGAAAGCCTTTAATCATATCATATATACCATCTACATCTGTGTTGGTTGTGATAGTTACTTCATCATTACCAGTAACTTCCATTGCCTCGATTGTAAGACCATTGATTGAGTAATTATTAGAGTTGTTAGTAAATGTTGCCCCATTAAGCTCAATCTCTGAATCCTGTCCTGTTATTCTGACAGCACCTGAAGATGACGCACTACCAGCAACATTTGATGCCATGGCAATTTTAGAATCAAGTAATGCCTTAGCTTTAGCCTGTCTGTCAGCATTAGTATCGCTTACTTCCTGTAATACATTGGCATTAGAAGCATCTGCCACAGCTTTTCCATCATCGCCGATTGTCACATAATCCTTAGTATCCTGTATAACCTTGGAATTATCATCATACACCTTAATCAGTGATTCATTAGACGCTTTTTTCTTTACCGCAGCCTCATATTCATCCTTAACACCATCTTTTTCCATAGCCTCTGTGTCATATTCGTATACAACATTGCCATTAGAATCTTTAACTGTATTGCCCTCTGAATCCACCTTTTCCTTCTTATACTTATCATAAGCATTAAGCAGATCTGGTGTCTCTGTCTTAAGCTTTGCCACATATTCATCTAATGTAAATGAATGATTCCAAGTATCATCTGCTGCCAGTGCATCCAGCTTATTCTTGGCAGTATTGTACTTATCAGCATAACTCTTGGCAGTATCCTCAGCTGTAATCTTAGTATACATGCTCTCTACTTCTGCATTATACTCGTCACTGCCCTCTGTTAAAGCTGCAAGCCTCTTATATTCTGCTGAATCAGTATCATTAACTGTATATATTCCAAGCTTCTGTAATGCATTAAGTCCGTTAGAGTCATTAGCCACAAGCGAGAAATCGTTATCCTTGCCTGACTCCTTAGAGCTTATAAAGAATCTTGCATTATTCTCATCAAAGCTTGCATTAACGCCAGCTTCCTTTAACTTAGATACGAACTGGTTAACATTCATATCTGATGTTATATCAATACTCTTGGTTCCAGAAGCAGTCTTAAAACTTATAGAACCATCTGTTGTTCCAACTATGTCTGATATCTTAGTATCACCTGTAACCTTGCTTCCATCAGCAGCTTTAATCTGTCCACCTGTAAGATATCCTGTTGACGCCAGCTGCTTAACCTTAAGTCTCTGTGTTCCGCTTACCGCAGATGAACTTGCAGAAACCTTAGCATACTTATCATTAGACACACTTGATGTCTTCAGATTATAACTTGTAGAAAATCTTGCACTTGAAAGCTTTCCGCTATAGAACCCATAAATACTTGTATTCATGGTCTTCCACTTTTCCTGCTTCCATGAAAGCTTGGTCTGTGCTTTAACAAGATTGTCTTTCTTTAACTTATATGATGATACGAGCGCTGAAACAAGTGATTCTGTATCCATACCCGATACCATACCAGATAATCTTATTGCCATAGCTTATCTCCTCTCATCTACTATGATACCTGCAAGCTCCCATGCCTTGGCAAGCATCTCAAGAGCTTTCTCTGAAGGTATCTCCTTAATAACTTCGTCTGTATCCTTATCTTTAATCTTAATTGTGATTCTGTTAGTTGGTTCGTTGTAGCCGAATTCTGCAATCGTATTGTTGTTAAGGACTTTCCTTATATCCTTAACATCAGCCATAGATTCAGCCTGCTTCTTTGCCTTGTCATTGTCATTAGCGTTACTGCCATTCTTCTCACTGTCTGCTGCCTGTCCTACAGAAACTGCTACATTAGATGCTGCTGACTTCGCTGAATCAACAACAACCTCATTGCTCTTATCTGTAGCTGATGTAACACTGCTTACATGTGATACCGGCTTAGCAGCCTGTAAATTCTGGCTCTGGTAGCTTGACGCTGCCGCTACTCCATTAACTTCCATTCCCATGATACAATTCCACCTCCGTGTGAAAACAAAACTTTATCCTGTAGTTACATTCATGTTGTACTGCATATATCGGAAAATGTTAAGTAAAATTTAACCCTTTGGACAAAAATATACACAAATAAAACAAATCATTTCTTAAATAATTGGTTAAGAGACTTCACATCAACCGAACTTGCTGCTTCCTTATTAGAATCAAGTATCTGTGCATACACTTCCTTACGATATATAGGTACTGACTTCGGAGCTGATATGCCAAGCTTTACCTGATCGCCCTTGATTTCGATTATTGTAATCTCAATATCATCATTAATAATGATTGCTTCGTCTTTCTTTCTTGATAATGCGAGCATATTAGTTCTCCTCCTTCTTTAAAATATCGTATATAGGATATCTTACCTGATATTCAGAATTATCTGCTATAAGCTGTATTCCCTTCATCGTATCAAAATCAACAATGATAGGAGCTTTAAGATTAATTGTCATCTTAGTAATATCCTGTGGTACCGTGAGCGCACAGTACACTCTGATATTATCATCCTGTATATCATCTCCGAGAGACTTAAGAAGCTCATCCTCAACAACAGGATCATATGTCTCATACACGAATTCCGGCTTCATGACTGGAAGTGCAAGTGTTGGCTCATCAATCGCCTGAAGCCATATGATAGAGATATTCTCCTCTTTCTCTGCATCATACACAAGAGTATACTTCTTCCAGTCCTCAAATCCAATAATTCCCTTATCAAATGTGATGATTTTATCCTCGCTAACTTCAATCTCTCCAAACCATTTAGTCTGTACTTTCATGTCAAACCTCCAAATCTTAATTCTATCCTTTATCTGTCCTTGCTGTTTATACAGCTTAACTCTCAGCCTGCCTCACTGTATTCCTCTCTTATGCTGGCTACCCAAGGAAATCAAGCAGTGTCTGCTGAACAACCTTGCTCGCAGCTGATAATGCTGCCTGATATACAAGCTGTGCTGATGTATATGTAACAACAATCTCTTCCAGATCAATGTCTTCATTCTGAGACTTAAGATCAGTGAAATTAGTCTTCTGTTCTGTAAGTCGTGTCTTCGTAAGATCCAGTCTTATCTGTCTGTTTCCTACATCAGCCTTCGCATTAGATACCTGCTCCTGATAGCCCTGCATCTGACCGATTCCCGCTTCAAAAGCATCTTTCATCTTAGATTTTGCAAAATCTCTCTGCTTTGTAAGGCCTTCCATAATATCACTTAACTTCTTCTGTGAAGCCTCATCGCTGTACTGTCCTTCCTTCTGCATAGACTCAATCTTTGATATCTGGTCATTAATATCAAGGACATTCTGTACCGCATTGACAAGGTCATCAACATTTCTTCCAAGATATATATTGAAAGCTTCATCAGCTTCTGTATTAACCTTAATCTTCTGTGAAAAATTAATGATATATTCAATATCCTCACTCTGCTTGTTGTACTCAATTCCTGTATTATTATCAACACAGTTAAAATACATTGTCGGGTCAATGTCACCCTTTATAAAATTGCTCTTCTCGTATGTCACTGAAAATGCATTATCAGCATACACTGACTTGTATACATTCTCACCAAGAAGAAGCTCTCCGGTTGTTGAGTTAATTGCAATCTCATTCTCACCCGGAACATAATTAGGATCTGTCGTTGTAACAACATTTACAGCGGTATCAGCTGTATTACCGTCTGCATCAGTTACCGGAACAGTAAGTCCTCCATCTATAGCAACACTACCATCATCAGCAATAGTGATATTGGCAGAATTATTATCTCCCATGCTCATCGAAAATTTTTTTCCGTTAATCTCATCATATGCGAGCTGGATTCTGTGTACATCCGTTATATTAGGTGTGATTATATTGCCGTTAGCATCTGTCTTTACATTAAGATTAATAATATCATCATTAGTATATGCATTAGTGTATGCCGTCTTATTAGATAAATTCTCCCTTGTAAAGTTCTGTGTAATTGTATAATCAACATCTTTAGCGGTTTCATCTGACTGGTATGTCAGAGGCTTATCTGTAGCATGTCCTGTAAATACATATCTTCCGGCATAATCAACATTTCCCTGCTCATAATAAGCTTCCACCAGCTTGTTAAGACTTTCAGCAAGAGTATTACGCTCAGCTTCTGAATATGAATCCGTAGAACCCTGCACACAGTAATTATACAGATCCTGTATAATCTTGTTGCTTTCATCTAATGCATCATGAGTTACACTTAACCATGATGATGCATCAGGAATATTCTTTCCAAGATACTGTGTTACCTCATCAAGACTTGAACGCAGTCTCAATGCCCTGATGGCTATAATAGGGTCATCAGAAGGCTTATTAATCTTTTTCTGTGTTGAGAGCTGTGTACTTAAATCATTAAGCTGGCTCTTATTTCCCTGAATATTGGATATTGAGCTGTTTACCATCATCTGGTTAGTAATACGCATATTGTGCCTCCTTATATCGCGAATCAAAAACCGCCCCTATGGTGAGGAGAAGAATTCTTTTACTGTTTTATACACCTGTATTATTAATAAGTCTGTCATATAACTGATTCATGACAGTCATCATCTTCGAACTTAAATTATATGCCTGCTGGAACTTTACAAGATCCATGGCTTCTTCATCTGTATCAACACCCATTACAGATAATCTCTGGTTCTGTATAGTTGTCTTAAGATTGTTGTAATTCTTTGTAAAATTAATTGCCTTACTTGCATCTATTGACATATCACTGACAATACTTTCGAGGAAATATGTTCCCGTACCTCCGTCATATATCTTAGCATCTTTAGAATTGATAAGGTCTACAATCAGGCTTGTATTGGCTTCTCCATCGCTTTCCTTGTACTTGGTAGCAAGAAGGTCCGCGTTATCAATAAGATCCTGATTAACTGTTACACTTGACGCTGTAAGAGCCTTGCTTCCATCTGACATTACAAAAAGTGGAATTCCGCTTGCCGAGCCATCTGATGTAACACCCTTTGTAAGAATCTCATTGATTGATGATACAAATGTCTGTATAAACTGGTTAAGCTGTGCCTGATAATAAGGAACTCCCTTATAATTAGTATTGCTGTCCACCTTACTTACTGTATCAGTAAGGATATTACCCTCTGCATCTGTCTTATATGTTTCATTGCCATCATCGTCAGTTGTTGTGGCATATTTTTCAATCTCACCATTACATCCGTCTCTTATATCAATAAGCCCCTTTAACTCTCCGCCTAATGAAGTGCTGTATATGTTAAATGGCTGTCCGGTCTCCCACTGTATGTCATACAGACCTGCCGCATCTGATACATTTCTTGGCTCATCTCTTGAAACAGTCTGAAGAGTATGGTAATTATAGCCATTAACAAGCGAATTACCATTAATTGTAATCTGAAGGTCTGTAAGATTGTTGCCAATGTCTGTCTCACTTACTGATATATTAACCAGCTTGGAAAGATCATCAATTAAAGCATTTCTCTCATCCTTAAGGTCGTTGGCATTGCCATAATTAGCCTGAATCTGGTTAATCTGCTTATTAAGAGAAGAAATGCTCTGTGCCAGAGAATTAATCTGGTTAACAGTATCTTTAATCTCGTTATTAGCGTCTATCTGAACATTCCTTAAATTAGTAGACAGAGTATTAAAGTAATCTGTCATGCTCTTTGCATTATTGATAAGCTGGTTCTTTGCTGATGTATCAGCCGGTGTAAGATCAAGCTGGTTAAGTGCTGCAAAGAAATTCTCATACTCTGTTGAATATCCCTTAAGTGTGAACTCATTGAGATAATTCTGTATCTGTGACATGTATGTATCCTTAACATTGTACTGTCCATAATTAGTATAATTATTTCTGTACTTCTCATCATAGTAAGAATCTCTCATCTGATTAATTGCATCAACGATAACTCCTGCACCAAGTGTTCCATATTTAGCATATGAACGTAATGCCTCACCAGCCTTAATTGATGCTGTTTCTTTCGTATATGACTGGTTATTGATATTAGCAAGATTATGTGATGTAACATTTATAGAGGTCTGCGCCGCCTGCAATCCTGTATATGCAATTGTTAATCCAAAAAATGTTGATGCCATATTATCCTCCTGTATTAATCAGCATTTATATACGTCCAAGTGAAGTAACGAGATGTTCCAGCATTTCGCTTACTACATTGACATATCTCGATGCTGCATTATATGCCTGCTGATACTTTATCATCTTCTCTAACTCTTCATCAGAGGATACACCCTCTGACTGTAGTCTCTGGTTATCATAACCATCAACCATCGTTGTCTGGTTACCTACATAATTATAAAGTGCCTTACCCATAGTGGCATATTCACCAATATAATTATTGTAGAATGACATGTAATCCGACTTCGCATACATGTCCGGGTTAAGGGAAGCGAATTTCTCATCCCATATATCCACGAGTTCCTTGGCTCTGTCAAAATCTTCCTTACCCTGTACAGTAGAAAGTGGAATCTTTCCTACATTCTGTGCTGCTTCAGGATTAATCTTCAGATTGCCAAGCTTATATAATGATTCATAATCTGTCTCGTTAAGATTGTTTCTAAGATAGATTGTCTCTCCATTATCACCTGTAGTCTTAATATATCTGTCTGTTCCAATTCTTGAAAACAGTTCTGTACCAACAGTCTTATTGTCATCCATACCGTATCCAGTCTTGTCCATGTCAAGCATAAGATACTCATATGAATCAACCGGAACCGCTGCTCCGCCTGCACTCTCGTATAATTTCTCACCAGATGCATAGCTGTAAGTACCATCACCGTTATCAGTTCCGGTAACCTTTCTTCCGTATCTGTCATAAAGAACCGGCTGATCAACTGAATTATATATGTATGTATCTGCCTGAATCTCACTTCCATCTGCATTAAGATAAGGATTAGTCCTTGTCTCAGTTTTCTCCGGACACAAGATTCCGTTGATTCTTTCAACAATTCCATTAACAAGCTTATCGAATCCCGCCATAGCGCTAAGAATTGCTGAAGGCTCTACATATGTATTGTAGTATTCCTGCTGCTTTGCATATTCATTATAGGCCTGCTGATATGCTGTACGGCCTTCCTCAGTACTCATGTCATAATCATTGCTGTCAGGTGCAACCGGAACCACTGTATAATCTACAACCATATTGCCTCTTGCAATAATAAGTCCCTTAAGCTGTCCCTTATCTGTATCATCAGCATTAGACGCCAGCTTGCCATCTTCATAAACATCTCTTTCATACGATGGCCATGTGGGAATAACAAGTGTTGTTCCCTCGACAACTCTTGTACTCATAGCTGTAAGTTCGCCTGATGTTACAAGAGGAACTCCGGCTGCATTAATAATAGTTTCCTTATTCTCTGATTCATAATAGGTAATATCTATATATTTGCTGAGTTCATCTATTGCCGCATCTCTCTGGTCTCTTAAATCATTAGCTTTCTCAATACCTGGTGCTTCCACCTTGGCAATACTCTTATTAAGCTTATATATCTGGCCTGCAAGATCATTAATCTTATTAACCATATTACTAACCTGTGTATTAAGAGTTGTCTGGTAATCCCTGAGCCCCTTATACACATTTTCTGATTTCTCTATAAATGCAGTCGCATTCTGGATAAGTGATGACCTTGCAACTGTACTTGTCGGATTCTTGGCAAGTTCATTAATTGAATCATACAGATTGGTAAGATATGACTCATAAGTTACACCCTGCATCTCACCAAACTGATCTTCTATCTCCTGAACAGCATTATACTGGCTTTCATAGAATCCGAGTCTTGAATTTTCATTCCTGTATGCCAGGTCAATATACTGATCTCTTATTCTTCTTACCTCAGATATTGCAACACCAAGTCCATAGCTTGCATAACTTACTTTGTCCTTGCTGTTGACATTGACATATGTAGTATCAGAGAAAGTAACCTGCTGTCTTGTATATCCGGTTGTGTTAATATTAGACAGATTGTGTGCTGTTGTGTTGAGCGCTGTCTGAGCTGTTTTCAAACCGCTTGCTCCAACAAACAATCCTGCCATTCCATTAGCCATAAGGTCACCTCTTTCTTACTTAATTCATAATCTTATATGTATATCGTCATTTTTTTAAAACAAAACACCCCAGAGACTAAAAAAGCCACATTTCCTTAGTAAAAATGTGGCTTTCAATCCAACACGGACAACCCCATCTCACAATAAATCATCCGTGATATTATTCATATTGTCTTATATCCGTGGCATCCTGATATGCCATCAGAATATTACTGCCTGGCATCAAAGCTTGTGCTTCCCATGCCACCTGTCTCCTCATACGCTCCCTTTCCATAGTTAGCCGTCTGTGGAGCCATACTTGCATTCTTCGCAAGATTAATCTCAAAATCAATCATATCCATTGATTCCTTAAGCAGCAGCCTGTTATTATCATTAACCTGCGTAAGCTGGTTTACAGTTTTCTTAAGACTCAGATACGACTGTTCTAAAGCATCATGCTCTGCCTGCTTCTTTTCTAACAGTCTTACTATCTGACTCACCTTAACCTCCGCTGCTGACAGATGCAGAATCTTACATATATCTGCAACACATGACTGTCTCTCCATCTCCAGTCTGTTAAGAATATCAATAAGCTTCTGCTCCTTACCAAATATCTCCTGAAGCTGTCCGACATCTCCCTTAACAATAGCAGTAGTCTTATTATTAGACAAGTCCAAAAGCTCAGTATACTGTCTGTTCTCATCATTCATTATATTAATCAAAGAATCTATCAAACTTGCCATCTAATAAAACCCCACTAAAATGTTAATGTTGAAATGTTGTTCAGAATCTTATCTGCAACAGCTTCTGAACTGATGTTGTAAGTTCCTGCTGCCATACGTGCCTTAATATCAGCAATCTTGTCTTCTCGAACATCAGAAGCCTTACTTACTGCTGTCCTGGCTGTCTGATATGTCTTGGCTGTGTCAGAAATCTCAAACTTGTCACTAACCGATGATGTCTTAGCTGCTGTCTTAGCTTTAGAAATCTGGCTGGTCTGATATATCTGATTAACAGCATTATAAGCATCTATGCGCATATTAACCGCCTCACTTTCCATTAATTAAAGCAGATACTCTCTTGCTTCATGTGTAAGATATCGGACAGTTTCCGCAAATACTTTATACCCGTTTTGAAAAAATGCTTATTATTTATCAAGGAACCTCATCCTTGCCTTTTCTCTTCTCTCTCTTATCTTATCAGCATCAACGGTTGAAGATCTGCTTCCGTACATGCCTCCCAGTCTGTTAGCTAAATCGTTCTTACATCTCTCACAGTATCTTCCGGTTCTTATGGTAGCTCCGCATACTTCGCATGCAATACCAATAGGTGAATCATCACTGAACGATAATCTTTCTTCTCTTATCCACTGTTCAATCTGTCTTGTACTGACATCGCACTTCTCAGATATTTCTCTCATATCAGCCCTTGGATTATCCTCTATATAATCTTTAACCTCCTGAAACTTTTCTTCAAGCTTTCTCATGCATTCAGGACAAAGTCTGTACACACCGCCTATATAATTATATAATCTTCCACAGTTCTTACAATTCTTAACTTCCATAGCTTCTCCTTGTTAATTCTCTTTATCAATCTCGTTAACAGGTCCAGTTACTAAAGCAGCTCATACTTTAAAATCCATCTCCCACGCACAGGCTTATGCCATATACCTGCGATACTCCTGCATCTTTAAGTACTGCTGCGCATGCATCAAATGTTGCTCCTGTTGTATATATGTCGTCCACGATTAATACTTTTCTATATCTTACAACTTTTCCTCTTACTTGAAAAGCATTTTGCAGATTTTTAATTCTTTCCCGATTACTTAGCTCCTTCATGGGCTGAGTCTTAACAATCCTCACGAGATATTCCTCATCTACCGGAATCTGCATGGCTCTTCCAAGTGCCTGTGCAATAAGCCCAGCCTGGTTAAACCCACGCTCCTTATATTTCGAAATATGAATCGGAACAGGAATTATCACATCCGGCGACCACATGCGTATCATCCTGCCACATCTGTCCGCCATCTGCTTCGCATATATTCCTGCATATTCCTGCTTGTTATAATATTTAAATCTGTATATTGATTCCCTGACATTCTTAGAATATTCATACAACGCACATGCCTGGTCATATACATGCTTCTGCCTGCTGCAGTCACTGCAGTATTCCGTTTCTTCATCTTTCACCGGCTTACCACATTTTAAACAGGCAGGCTCGCTTACATAATTTATATTATGCATGCAGCTTCCACATATATCTGCCCTTATCCCTCCAACAAAAGGTGCCGGCGTTCCACACATAGGACACGCTGGTGGAAGTACCGCATTAACTGCCTCCATCAATACCTTCTTATAATCCATAATCCCCCATTATTATCATCATTATCACATATAAACATATCAATTATCATTGTCCGAAATCTTCAATATGTCTGATTTCTTCAATCCTGTCTGTGAGTGAAGAATATCGTTTTGACTCTGATACATTGTCAGCCATAAGCCTGAATATCTCCTCTTCCCCAACGAGGCACACACATTTTCTTGCTCTTGTAACTGCCGTATACAGAATATTCCTGTTCATCAGCATTCTTGGCCCCTGCGACATCGGAATAATAACCGCCGGGTACTCACTTCCCTGTGATTTGTGAACCGTAATCGCATACGCAAGTTCAAGCTCATCAAGCTGTGAGAATTCATAAGTAACGAATCTGCCATCTTCGAATTTCACAGTTACATTCTCATCAAATGTGCTTATTCTCTCTATAACTCCGGTATCCCCGTTAAAAGCGCCCGTTCCCTGTTCTGTTGGAATACCGTATCTGCTTCGTTTTTCCCATGCAAGCTGATAATCATTCTTAATCTGCATAACCTTATCACCTTCACGGAAAGTAACATCACCGACCTGTCTTTCCTGCTTGATAGCATCAGCCGGATTAAGAAAATCCTGCATAATCTTATTAAGACGTTCCACCCCGACATTGGATTTTCGCGATGGAGTAAGAATCTGAAGGTCATACACATCGGCACCTACATAGTCCGGAAGTTTGTCCTTAATAAGCGTTTTCATCGCATTTATAATATTGTCTGCACCGTTTCTGTGAACAAAGAGAAAATCCTTGCTGTACTTGTTAAGTACAACCTCCTCACCCCTGTTTATCTTATGGGCATTAATAATAATCTCACTCTGTGCCGCCTGTCTGAATATTCTCTCCAGCTTAACAACCGGAAAACAGCCGGATTCTATGATGTCTTTAAGCACATTTCCCGGACCGACACTTGGAAGCTGGTCCACATCACCTACAAGAATCAGTTTCGTTCCAATCGAAACAGCTTTAAGGAGTGAATTCATAATACTTATATCTACCATCGACATCTCATCAACGATAATAACATCAGCCTCGAGCGGATTATCTTCATTTCTCTCAAAGAACATAGACAGACCTGCTACCGACTTTCTGTCACCATCCGGCACACCGCCGCTTATCTCTAACATTCTGTGGATTGTCTGTGCTTCATAACCGCACGCCTCAGTCATTCTCTTGGCTGCACGTCCCGTAGGCGCTGCCAGCCTGATTTCCAGACCTTCCAGCTCAAAATATTTGATTATTGTATTAATAGTTGTAGTCTTACCGGTTCCCGGACCGCCAGTAACAATAACAAGCCCGTTTCTTACTGCTTTCGCAACAGCCTCTTTCTGGATATCATCAAGAGTTATTCCTTCTTTATCCTCAATCCTTGCAATCCTGTCATCTATGAATTTCTGGTCTTCCTCAATCTGGACATCAAGATTATTAAGCATAGCTGCAACATTTGCTTCCATGTTGTAATACATACGGGCATAGACACATTTTACATTGTCCTTAACCTTGACAACTATCTTCTTATCCATTGTCAGGTCCATAAGGTATTTGTCATAGTCCTGGACATCAATCAAAAGCAGTTCGTTGACCTGACGCACAAGCTTATCATACGGAAGATATGTGTGTCCCTGCATTGTCGCCTGATTAAGCACATAAAATATTCCGCTCTTAATCCTGAATTCAGAATCAATCTTGATTCCGGCACGCGAAGCAATCTCATCAGCCGTCCTAAAACCGACACCCTCTATGTCATCAGCAAGCCTGTACGGATTCTGTTCAAGAATGTTATAAATGTCGTTTCCATAACGCTTAAATATTTTGTTGGCAAGATTCATCTGGATTCCATAACGCTGAAGAAACATCATTGCTTTTCTGATGTCTTTCTTGTCAATAAGCTGGTTTGCTATATCCATAGCTTTAGACATGCTTATTCCTTTAATCTCAGCCAGACGCTCCGGTTCTTCTTCCATAATCCTGAATGTATCATCGCCAAATGTCTTAACTATTCGTTCAGCCATCTTCTCGCCGATACCCTTGATTGCCCCGGAGCTTAGATAACGCCTTACGGATGCAGCATCATCCGGCGCCCTGAACTCATAAGATGTGACTTTAAACTGCATGTAGTAAACTGCATGCTTAACAAATTCGCCTTGTGCGGTAATAAATTCACCTGTGTTGATATAGCTTAACACTCCAACACAGGTGATTTCTTCATCATTATATACAATATTAAAAACCGTATATCCATTGTCTTCATTCCTGAAGATAATATTCTCCACAAAGCCCTCTACATATTTCACAGACTCGTAATCCAATCTGTTATCTCCTTTATGTTAAATATTATTCCTGCTCATCTGCCTTAGGAATAGACTCTGTAGAATAATTTCTCTTCATCTGCTCATAAAGCGTCTGTGCTATTCCAAGTCCTTTGCCATGATTAGAATCAGTCATAAGCTTGGCATAAGATGACACCATCTCATCTCCAAAGTAACTTCCCAAAGTATTAAGTGAAGTATCCTCTGTTCCACCAATTCCAGCCATAGAAGTAAAAAGATTGCTATCCTCGTCTTCTGAATCAATCTTAGCCATCTTCTCCATTGACTTAAGAACCTGTTCAACAAAATAACTTTCAAAATCCTTGCATACAGACATAAGTTCATCGTCTGATGCCTTAGAATAATCAGTATCTGTAAGTTTATTAGTTAAAGAACCCGCTTTAGAATCATACACATCTGAATAATTCGTACTGCTAAGCCCCGTAATAGAATCGCTCATACACTACACCCCGCTTATCTCTTAAGGTTATTAGCCTGCTCCATCATTGTATCAGATGTTGTTATAGCCTTAGAACATAACTCATACGCTCTCTGTGCTGTAATAAGATTAACCATCTCAGTTGCAACCTGAACATTAGATGACTCAAGATATGACTGTCTTAATGAACTCTTCTTCCCAACTGCATCATACTCTTCGTTAAGTGCAGTTCCTGACGCCTCAGTCTCTGAAAGGTAGCTTCCACCAATCTTATCAAGTCCTGCAGGATTAGAAAACTGATATAAACCAATCTTAATACCGATTGGTGCCGGATTGTTAGACTCATCAGGATATAAAAGGTTGCCGTCTGTATCAATAGTAATAAGATTAGTCTTATAATCCTCACCGTTAGCATCCTGTCCAAGAACTATCTCTGCGCCATCTGCGCTGAGTACAGGATATCCTTCCGAAGTACTAAGCATTACGCCTTCTGTAGCTGTTGCCCATGTAAAATGTCCATTTCTTGTATACACAGTCTCGTCAGTATTAGTATTTCTTACTGCGAAAAAACCATCTCCATTAATCGCAAAATCTGTTGTACTGTCGGTTGCATTTAATGCACCCTGTGTATATATTGATGTTACTGCTGAAACTCTTGAACCAAGTCCTACCTGTGCTCCAACAGGTTTATTCTCTCCGTTGGCAGAAGTAGTCTTCGCCTGAAGATTCTGGTAAAGCAGAGACTTAAATTGAGTCTGTTCCTGCTTATATCCTACTGTATTAACATTTGCCAGATTGTTGGCAATAGTATCTACGCTTGTCTGCTGGCTCATCATTCCTGATGCAGCAGTCCACAATGATCTCATCATGTCGTCAGTCCTCCATATGTATATGCCTAACAGTTGTTACTAAATCTCAGATATAGATACCATCTTTCCTAACATCTCATCGATAGTATTCATAATCTTCTGATTACTTTCAAAATCTCTTGCAATAGATATCATATCTACCATCTCTGTTACCACATTAATATTGGAAGCCTCCAAATATCCCTGATTAACTGTTGCTGCAGCATCTGTCTGTGTTGCGCCATCTACAGCTCTGTAAAGATTCTCGCCATATGCCTCAACATAGTCATAATTCTCAAAATCCACAAGAGCAAATCTGTCTACATACTGTCCGTCAGCATATATTTCGCCACTCTCTTCTACAGTCAGTTTTTCAAAGTCTGTAGGTAACTGTATCGGACCATTCTCGCCCAATACAAAATCACCATCCTTGGTTACCAGATAACCTTCACGGTTCATCTGGAAAGATCCGTCCCTGGTATAAAGCGTTGAAGTTTCTCCAGCTTTGTTAGTGAAAGAAATCGAAAACAATCCACTTCCACTCAGCGCAAAGTCAAATGTATTGCCTGTGTTCTGGAAAGAGCCCTGATCCCAGCTTCTGAAGGATTCTCCTACTTTCGCTCCAAGATTCAGAGTTCCGATATTCTGATTAATATAGCCCACAGTTTCATCTTTAACTTTGATGCCATAAACATCTTTAAACGACTGTGTCGTAAGGCCTTCTTTCTTATAACCTGTGGTAGTTGCATTAGCCAGATTATTAGACACTACATCCAGTCTCTTCTGCTGAACTGTCAAGCCAGAGTACGCTGTATAAAGCCCTTTTACCATAACCCGCCTCTTTCTTGATAATATATTCTTCCGGCATAAAAATTGTCCATTCTGCCAGAATGTTAAGAAACATTAGTAATAATCTTATTAGAAATGTTTCAGGTTACTTAACTTCGTCTCTGTAGCCTGCAAGGAACTCAATAAACTTACCTGTACCAATAGCAACACATGTCATTGGATCTTCGGCTGTCATAGTATTAATTCCTGTCTTGGCTTCAATTAAATCCTCAAGTCCTGAAAGAAGACTTCCGCCTCCTGTAAGGACGATTCCTCTGTCTGCAATATCAGATGCAAGTTCTGGTGGAGTCTTCTCAAGAACGCTGTGAACAGCTTCAACAATCTGTGAAGTTGCCTCTCTTAAAGCTTCCTCTGTCTCCTCTGAGCTTACCTCTACAGTCTTAGGAAGACCTGTTACAAGGTTTCTTCCTCGTACATTCATAGTTGTGACTTCTGCCTTAGGATAAGCAGAACCAACCTTAATCTTAATATCTTCTGCAGTTCTTTCACCAATAAGAAGATTATGCTTCTTTCTCATGTATCTTACGATAGCTTCATCAAAATCATCTCCGGCAATCTTAATAGAAGTACTTACAACAGTTCCTCCTAAAGAGATAACAGCGATATCAGTTGTACCACCACCGATATCAACAATCATATTACCACAAGGTCTTGAAATATCAATACCTGCACCAATAGCTGCTGCGATAGGCTCTTCAATAATAGCAACCTCTCTTGCGCCTGCCTGAAGAGTAGCATCCTCAACCGCCTTCTTCTCAACCTCAGTAACACCTGAAGGTACGCATACACTGATTCTAGGCTTCTTAAGCATTCTCTTGCCGATAGCCTTCTGGATAAAGTACTTAAGCATCTTCTCAGTTACAGTGTAATCAGAGATAACACCCTGACGAAGAGGTCTTACAGCAACGATGTTACCTGGTGTTCTACCAAGCATCAGTCTTGCTTCCTCACCGATAGCCTTAATCTTATTAGTATCCCTGTCAAATGCAACAACTGAAGGCTCTTTAAGAACAACACCTTTGCCTCTGATGTACACAAGAATACTTGCAGTACCTAAATCTATACCAATATCTGTTGATAACATGATAATTCCCCTTTCTTATAAAACAATGCGGACCTCTGTCTGTCCGATATATTCAGATAAAACATAAAATCAAAAGTCATTAGAAGCCATGTGTACCCATGGCTAATCACCATTATATACATAAAAAAGGAAATTTAAAAGCCCTAAATAAAAAAAATCTATCTAAATATATATTTTTATAAATATTCAAGAAGCAATACGTCTTGTAAATGTATATCGGCATTAATTTGTGCCTGCTTAATATTCTGTCAGCAAATTCTGCCCGCAAATTTAAAAATATTTTGATTTTGAGTTACATACATATTATAATGTGGTGGATTAGGATTATAACTTATATATATTAAGGTAATTTTGAATTTAAGTGTATAGGAGATTGCTATGAATATCCGTGTATTAGATAAAAATGATAAGGCTGCCCTTGAACAGCTTATATTTACTATAGAAAATGCTCTTCCTGTTCCGGAATGGTGGATTCCTATTGATGACATTGAACGCTCGCATTTCTTTGATGCTGACTGGACATGCTTCTTAGGTGCATTTAATGACGATAACGAACTTGTTGCCGCCAGCGCCCTTTTCTTTAATGAACATGAATTTGCCGAGGAAGCAGAAAAGCTCGGTCTCGACATTCGTTCTACAAATGTAGCTGAAGTCGGCCGATGCATGGTTCACCCTGACTTCCGCGGCCACAACCTCATGTGTGAGCTTAACAAACGACTCTGTACAATTGCCCGCAACCGCGGCATCGACACAATCCTCGCCGTAGCCCACCCTGACAACGTCGCCAGCAATTCGTCTTTCCGTCGTCTCGGTGCAGAGCTTAAGGCAACTGCCACTGTATTCGGTTCTTACCAGAGGAATATGTATATTCTGCCGTGGTAGGTGGTGGCAACCGGTAGGTAGTGGCTGTCGGGCAAGGCAGGCTGTCCCCGTTGAAGACAGCCTGCCTTGCCCGACCCTTTTTATTCACATATATTGCCGTGGCACTTGCTCATACAACCTACCTGTAGCCGCCTACAATTCTTCCTTAAGGCATTCAAGCAACCCTTTGCAACCTGCCAGAACGTCCCTGTAGGTTGCCTCAAAATCTCCCGTATACCATGGGTCTGCCACATCAAGCCCACTCCCCGCAAAAGTAAGCAGCTTATATATCTTCTCATCCGGATCTCCGCCCGATATCCTCTGCATATTGCGGATATTCTCAGTATCCATTCCAATAAGGTAATCATATTCCTCATAATCATTCAGAGTCATCTGCACTGCCCTGTGAGGAATAACCGGAATCCCTTCTTTCTTCAACTTGGCAACAGTGCCATGATGCACCCCATTACCAATCTCCTCGCGGCTTGTCGCCGCCGAATTAATATAGAACTTATCAGCAAGCCCCTCTTTCTCAACTAAATATGTCATAACGCTTTCTGCCATAGTGCTTCGGCAGATATTACCGTGGCAGATGAAAAGTATTTTTATCATAAATTTTAATTTCCTTTCGTTTCTTGGCATATCTTTTCCTGTCCAATTTTTAGGGTTCTTTACAACTCCAAGCTATTCTCCTTCAATAAAAAATCATAAATACTCATAGTCGTAATGTCGTCCTCATCTCTTGCACATTCATAACATCCTTATTGAATATTTTTGACAATAATGACAATTTTGTTCAAAACCATTATATGCCTGTAGCTTTAGTTAATCAATTTATCAATGAATAATATTTAATCATGATTTTAAATTTTCAAAGCCTTCACTAATCAGACAAATTTTATTATATAATATCCTGTTTTTTCATACTAAATACAGTATTATTTCTTTGAAAGAGAGGTGACACAGTGTGAGAATAAAAGAATTACGAAAAAAGAAAAATATCACACAAGAAGAATTAGCCGAAGAGCTAAATGTTGATGTAAGAACCATCCGCCGTTGGGAGAGTTTCCCCCCAACACAAAAGCTATTCTTAAATCAGCCAAATATTTTGAGGTTTTACCTCATAATTTGCTTGAAGACGGCGAAAAAATGCCAGAGTTTCCAATTGGTCAATCAGGTTCCATAGACTTTGCATCTATAAAAAAAGAAGTCTTAATATCAATCAATATATTGTCTTCTCAGAATGTTATTCATGACATTTATAGACATACTTTTGTTAAGTATAATGACAGCATGCTTGAAGATCTCCTAAATATATCTTTAGAAATAACTAATATTTATTGCAGATTACTATTTCCTCTTCATTCTAAAGAATTGCCTAATCTATCATGCTATAGAATTAATTATTCTTGCTTCAATTATGCAATGCAACTAAAATTTATAGCACATAGTTTATTTAATGCTGATTCAGGACTATTTAACAATCATGAAATTAATAACTTAGCGAAAAAAAATTCACATTACATGTAACAAAGGCAGTCTAAATCTCATATATACTATTGAGGCATCTCTGATAAATATTTTCCACTCATACGAACCTGATACTACATCTCCGTTGCATCAGGCAATTATATGTGAGCATATTTTACTGCAATTATTAAACCATGTTGGAGATAGCCTCCCAACTAATTATGTTGCTTAGTTTCACTGTTATTTACGAATGTTAATGTAATAGTCAATGTGCCTACAATACATTAAAATGCAGGTACATTGCTATTTTACTCCCTCAACAATCCTAACAAAACTGCTGTCCATCCAGTATCCATGCCATTTTCTTAACTTTGAAATCATTTCTCATAAAAATATATAATCTGTCGATAATTGCTTTAAGCTGCTTATAAATATCTTCCAGGAAAACCCAAAAGACATTTATAAGCATTTTCACCTTTTTCTCCCAAGAATAAGATACTATTGCCTAAACATTTTTTGTCAACTCCACATTGTCCTTAGAACCTACGGCCAGCATCATTCCTGCATCTTCAAGCTTGAAGAAATTAAGCACTAGCTGATAAAACAATAATATTGCTCATATAGGTTATTAGATATTCCGCTTTGGCACAAACTCAATCTTAAGAGCCATTCCCATACCATCCGCTTTTAAGTAAATTAACAGAAGGGTTCCTTGTTCCATTCTCAAGCTTGCTGATATCTGCCTGATTAATATCTGTGCGTTCAGCCAGTTCCTTCTGTGTCATGTTCTGAGAAGTATTAGCATCTACAATAGCCCTTATAACATCCATCTCTGGCTGGATTGCATCATATTCCTTTTTAAATTCTTCATCCTGTAATTGCTTAGAAAGCATATCATCAAATGTTCTCATTCCTCATCACCCTTTCTATGGAATCCTTTCTTCTATCCTTTGCAATCTATATCTCTTCTTTTGGAATCTTGAAGAATTCCCAATAATCCAAATATCTTAACTCGCATCTTAGAATTAACAGAATCCAGAAATTCTTCTACTGGAACTTCGCCATTTTTCTTTTCATATGCAATCAGCTTAAATCCTGTCATATAATCTTCTCTGTAATATCATATGGCATATATACCATAATGCCAATTGTTCTTTTAATGTAATCATACCAAACCATTTTTCTGTAAACATACAGTTTTTATAAACGCCAAACCGAAGCCGAACAGATAATGGCTGCTTAGGGGATGATCGTTGTTTCTTTATAAAGCGCTGCGTGATATCTTTATACACCGTAGAAAATCCATTGTATGATTGGCGAACCGCACATGCCTTAAACAATACCTTTATTTCATCAACACAGATAATCTATCCTTGAAATATTCCGGATACGAATCAAGACAACTAAAGATTTCTTCACTATGAGCTTTCAACATATTAAGTATCTTGGCCGTTCCAATATTCTCATCAGATAAAATTTGAGCTAATTCTATAGCTAATAGACGATCATTAAAAACACTCTCACAAATAGAAATTGCTGTCATATTTGGAACGCCATATTTTACTTTCTTTTGTAACAATGTCAAGATGTTCCTTTGATTAACTTGCTCCTCATTTTCTTCGTCAACTTCTATCAGATCACAGATATTGCCGATAAGGAAATTCATTTCATATGAAATTCTTTTATTACATAATGATTCTACTTCTGCAATTCCAATAGTTTCTTTATTGTTAATTTCCGTTGGAGTCTGGCCATCAATCCATTTTTTACAAATGCTTTGTATATGCTCTTGGTATCTAAAGTCCCCACAGATTTGCAGATACAATTCTGCAATAACAGATAACAGTTCTGTTTCTGTATATATCTTCTCTGTAAGTTCATTCTGAACAATCCATTCCTCTATTAGAGAAGACAAACCTATTCCTGACATTGCATTAGAATATCTGCTCAATTTTTCAACAGAATATTGTTGAATATTCTCTTCCATCTTCTGAAAAACTTTAATCAGTAATTCTTTCTCTTTTTCTGTTGCCATAGCATACGCCAATGTATTTGTACAAATATCCACAGCACTTTTCTTACTATCATTGACCAATGTTTCTGCGGAACATACTAAGCACAAATAATTTTCTATATTTGATATAATATCCTGACGCAATAATATTTCCTGCACAATCAGATTTTGTGTTCTTTGGGGATTGGTTTTTAAGCATTCTTTTTCTAACTTCTTTGCGTAATCAAGCAAGAAATCTCTTTCGTCAAGGTGATCTATCACTCTATCAATAAATTCCTCACCACTTATGGTCACATCATAATCTATGTTAAAACCCTGGACTAACGAAAGAATAGAACTGCCACAAGGTTCTGTCAATTTTGTATCAAATAGCTTCACACAATCATTCCATAAATATCCTCCACCATTTTTCCAGTTGGTACGGTTGTCGTATATTTTGCAATCCGTAATAATAATACTTCCTTCTGTGTATATACCTGCTCGTGCTGTTCTACCCATCAAGTTTTGAAAATCTCGAGTTTTTACTAATTGCAATCCATTTCGAATGCTGGTAACCAATAAATATTTTATCGGAATATTCACACCCTGTGCAAGCGTCGATGTACACACTACGCAAGAAACATATTTATTCTTCAATGCATGTTCAACAACAAGCTTAACTCCATTTTGAAGATTAGATGAATGAGGCAAAACACCCAATTCCGCTGCTTTCGTATAATAGTGCTCTGAACCATAATAGCTTTCTATAAATCCCTTGATTTTGGAAAGTTCTGCTTGATTTGTATTATCTTTTAATGCTTTCAAATCATAGTTTCTCTTATCCAAATTTATAATTCTTTCAAATACCGTTTTCATTGAACGTTGCTGCCCAAGATAGATAGCAACACCGCCGTTATGACACAACTTTATTGCATTATAAATAGCCACATCTGTAGATGATGATAAATCTGGAAAATATTTATTACTTCTTTCTCGGGGTAACTTCTTCAATTGTTCAACTCGAAGAATTCGGGGAATATAATAATCTTCATTTGATTTATCATCATAAAAGAAATGAATATCCCTTTGTGTCGATGAAAATCCTATTGATTTAGGTGTAGATACAATACTATCATCTGTCGCCAAACAACCTCTATCCTCAAACAACCACTGTGCAATATCCCCTGAATTTGGCAATACCGCAGATAGCAAAACCAACTGCTGTTCGCTCGTTATGTTCTGACGTATATGTGTTACTAATAACTCATATGTTGCACCTCTACCTCCATCATCAAACATATGACCTTCATCAAACACAAATAAATCTATAGCACTTAAGAAAAACGGATTATGATGTAATACATAACTCAGTTTCTCTGGCGTACATATTAGTATCTGCCGTTTAATATCTTCAGAAAACAAATTCCAAAAATCATTTTGAAGTACATCAGAAAACTGATTTATCGTGACATCATTTCCAAAAGCTTTGTACATATCCATTGTTATTTCGTTGCACAATGCTCTTAATGGTGCCACTATAATAGCAATATTCGCTCTTTCAGATAAAAAAGCTGCTCTAATAATTAGTTCAATACTTCTTGTCTTGCCTACCCCTGTCGGAAGTTGAACAATAGAACTTTCTCCACGCAACAATCCCTTTTCGGCTATTAATCTTTGTGCTGGCCATAACATCTTTATTGACATCTTACTTTGTAGATATGGCTCCCATTCTTCATCCGGGATACCTGAACTACTCGGCAAAAGACTCCATGACGAATTTTCGCACGCCACAATAATAACTGCCACTAATATATCTACATAAAATATACTATCCGGATCTCCGTTCTCGTATATTTCATTTCTATATACCCATAAGTTTGACTTTAATGCTTCTAAAGACTCACCCTTTCCAAAGTAATCCAAGAAAAAATTATTTATTCGCTCATAAGTATCTATAACTCTCAAATATGGCAAATACACTCCACCCAAAAGATAATTATAGATATTCGTCAACAATTTCTGCGGAGATCGCTCCTCATTAATTAAATCAACTACTCTTGCTGCCAACACTTTAGCACTACCAAAATCCTTTCTTAGGAAGTAGGCAGATGCTCCAGATAGCAAAAAATCCCAATCATATTCTGGTCTATCTTTGGACTTAAAAGCTGAATCATAATATTCTGCAGTTGTAATCAAAAGTGACTCCAGCTCTTTTAATTCATCATGATTATTTTCTATAACACATTCTGAGTATCGTGACAGCACATAAGTTGTTGGATACGATAATTCATTAGAATTCAGCGGAAAATGTGGATACTCCTGCTTTGAAACATCGTATTCTACCATTTTGGCCTTTGCTTTTTGATATTTTAACATTAAGCCTGCATTTTTCCCAAAAATCATTTACAACACCTCTGGTAAATGTTATGAGCCAATTCCATCAACTTTTTACCATGTACATAAAAAATCAGTTCATTTTTTCTAATTTCAAGTTCTTCACCAGAAAAATCTAATTCTATGACATCATCTACATTTTCACGACTACTAACTCCTGCAGCTATATATGTAATACGATAATTATTATCTGGTTTAAATAAGAATCTCTTCACCTCTTCTGCCTCTTCTATTTTGCCCAGTTCTTTTAATCGCTTTCTGCAGTAGTTTACTGATCTTGCTAATCGATGTTCATCTTTTCTGGAATCGATAATTGCATTTTTGATTGGTGTGTACTCCGTATTAGAGAGGGTAGCTTTAACTTCTGCTGCTACCAATTCATCTTTATCATTTGGAGTTTTATCTTCATTTTTGTACTTATATGCAATGACATCAGTTCCTTGTTGTGAATTGTTTTTTCCAGATCTGTTCTTCAATTTATATCTCGGAACAGAATACTGATGAACAAACTCTAATAAATCGGAAATTAAAATTTCTGTTATGTCTGCAGAACGTACCGTAGCTCCCAATTCTTCTCCTTTTTGTGGAATTATATAATCATACAAATACTGTTCAATAGTCATTGCATTGTCATCTGCGTCTTCTTTAAGTTCAGTATCCTCTATGTAATTCCTTCGAATGTGCAATGCCCAATCATCAAGAATACTTTCATCATCTTTATAATCAATTTTATAGCATTTTAGCGGTATGTCATCTTTAATTACAATACCAGTTTCTTCAACTATCCAATCGATGTATTGTGGCTTTTCCATGTAGTATTCCTTTCCTAACTTTTAAACTTTATACAGCCTTCAACAACATCCGGATTATTCTTAGATGTGATTTTATATGGTATCTCATCAATCTCATTTTTCACAAAAAGGATTGTCGGGAAAGCAACAGTTGTATTATGTTTTATGTAATCTACTTTAAGCTTTACAATATACTTATCTTCACTTGAATAGAATCCATAACAAAACACATCTTTTATCTCATCAGTGAAATCATCACTATAATCCGGAACATATCCTGGCAAACCATATGGATGTACTCCATACGGAGTTCTTCCATTTTGCTTTGATTCTGAATATTCAATATATTCAGATGTGCCTTCAATTCCGAACAAAATACTCATATCACAATCTGTAAGCAAATATCCCATCTCTTCATTATTAAACTTAGGGAATTCACCTAATGTAAGCAAGGATTCTTTTGGAACTTCAAACGTAATTTCAGCATCTTCGTCGATGGCCTTACCACAATTCTGAATTGCTAATTTAATACAATTCATTCCAGAAAACGCTTTTTCAACCGGAACCCATTCCAAAGCTTTAGAAATAGTTTCATGCAACCTTTTGATTTTCCAATATTTCTGCTTTTCTTCGGACGTTCCATTCAACTTAGGACCACTGAGTGGATTTAATGTTAAAGTATCTTTGTTTAAATTCCCAAGTTCAAAAAAGGAATCGGACAACTCACACTCCAACTGTTCAGCCGCAACAGTAATAAACTCTTTCTCATCTTCATCTATGTCAACAGGGCTTGTAAATCCAACAAAAAAAGTATTAGCTGTAACAGATCTACCACCTACATTCATATTAGATATCTCCTGATACATATTCTTAATCGAAGTAATGTATTCTTTCATGGTAATCTCTGCATTTAACACGAATGGGCATACCACCACTTCTTCAGTCAATCTTCCAGTTTCGTCAATACCTAATAACTTTAACTCAGAATGATATTCATTGGCTGTTTCACTTACCCTCTTTTCTGTCAAAAAATGCATGGAAAGATGGGCAAAAAACATCTTTTTAAATTCTTCGTCGGATGAATAAGTGAAATATATTCCTTTGTCTTTATATTTGTCACGGAATGCTTGTATTTTCTCATAGCCGTCACCATTTATTTTTGATGGTGGGATAGGCTTATCCGAAAAATACATAAACACTTGTTTTCCAGATTGAAGCATAATTTCAATTTCTTCTTCTGTTCCAGAACCATACTCATCAGTAGGTGAGCCAAATCTTGTCCAGAAAATCGCAACTGCTGCATCACATTTATTTACAAACTGCTCGTTAAGTAATGCCTGTGGTTTTCCTCCAGACTGAGCATAAGAACTCTTACTCCAATGGCGAGTTTTTATTGTGATTCCTAAAGTTTCAGCATATAATTCATTAAACTCATCTACTGCAGATTCAATCAATGTAACTTCTTCCTTAATATCACCTGGACAAGAAATCAAAAGATTATATAATGTCACATTTTGAGCCATTGATTACACCTCCCAAACAGTTTCATCCCCACAAATGTTACGAATTTTAAGTCGGAGAGGTTTCTTTGTGCTGCGTATGTAACCATCCCAGAACTCCTTAGTTTTATTGCTGTCTACGATAACATAGCCATTTTTATCAATCTTGATTTCACTATCAAAATGCCACTCACCACCGTTCGCAGTGCAATCCAGGCTAAGGAATTCAATAAGTTCCAAGCCTTCTTCACTGATTTCAATCGATTTATACGGTTTCTTCGCAGAAGAATTAAGGAATGCTTTCTGATTGAATTCTGCAATTTTAGACAACACACGATGATTCACCAAAAAAGCATGCATCTTTTTCAATGTTCTAGGTGTCAATTCTTCCATAAAGTACTCATAACTATAATTAAAAGCTTCTTGAAGCAACTCTTTTTTTGATTTATCTACCATGTTCTTTTTCATATCAGAATAATGTCCTTACGAATTAAATTTATTTTATTATACATTTTCATTTCATCTTTTCCATTTAAAATGCCCACTCAAAATCTATATGATTATCCATTTCATCTATTAAATCATCTTAAAATCTTTTTCGAAACTACTTTTTCTGCTCATCTTCTACGCGTTCTTTTCTAAATTCTTCCATCAAATTCAAGTCATCATCATCGAAGTACGTGTATACGTTCATTATCACTAACATATCCAAATGTTGCATAAGCTAACTGCTGCGTTTTTAGATTCATTCCTAATTCTGCCATATTCAGACAATATGTATGTCAGCGTACATAAGATGTTATATTTCACATCTAAGCTCAATAGATATCATTTATCTACTATTACATTTTAATAGTGCCTAACACATTATATCAATATCTTCCCAGCCCCCAGAAGACATCCATAAGCATTTTCACCTTTCCCTCCGAAGAGTAAGATACTGTTAGCTCAATGAATAAACCAATGTAAAGACCTCTATTTGCATTTGGTATCACTCACACAAACTTCGTCCACCAAGGGATTCCCCGACCGTAAGCTAAAAGAATCTTTATACTTTACACCTACATATAAATCATCTACCAACCAATTGGCTCTTTAATTAGAACAAAATCACTCCATCGCCAATCCCAGCCGATAAGCCTCATTCAGCCCATCAGTGTTCCTGACATCACCTTTATCCTTAGCACCCCTGACCAGCACCATTCCCGCATCTTCAAGCTTGAAGAAATTAAGCACAAGCTGATACTGTATCTTAATAGAATCAAACAATTCCGGCAAAACTGCTGCCCCTACCAGTATCAGTGCCAGCTTCTTAACTTTGAAATCATTTCTCATAGGAGTATGTAACCTGTCGATAATTGCTTTAAGCTGCGCACTCACTCCATAAAAATACACTGGTGAAGCAACCACAATCACATCAGCACATTTTAACTTATCATAAACCACCTGCATGTCGTCCTGCTGAAAGCATTCATGCCCCGCCCTGTCAAAACACGAATTACAGCCAATGCATGGATTGACCTTATAATCCGCCACCGAAACGACTTCTACATTATTATTCTTTTCCGCACCTTTAACAAATGCATCAACCAACAGGTCAGTATTGCCACCCTTACGCGGACTGCCTGACAAAACAATAATATTGCTCATGAAAATCCTCCTTACCTGTCAGAAACTTCAAGGTCTTCCACCGCATTTTTAAACAAATTCTTAAATTCATCCGTTCCTTCAACATACGCTTTTTCTTTATTTGTAAGTATGTATACAGGATTGGTTTCGGTCAAATCTTTTATCGGAAACATCAGCAGCTTATTGTCATTATATAAGTTCATACGATAAGGCATAATCATGCGAAAACGCCTCTCTGTTGTTCCTCCTCGGATGGTTGATTTGGGCATAAATAAATCCTTCTTTCAGTTAAATTTAGAAAATAATATTCTTTAAAGCTTTATGTTTATATTATATAAATATATTAAGGCAATCGTTTCTAATATTTATATTTCAAAAACTTATAATAATATTATCAATTAAATTTTCTAATTCCTCATACTCATGTCTTGTCATTATATGATTAACTTTATTATTTAACTTTATTATTTTTACGCCAGGAATTTTCTCTGCAATCTGTTCTCCCTCAATAGAAGCCACAATAATTTGATTCTCTGTTTCATCCCATGCAAGCAATGTCTTCAAAACACTTTCTAAATGTTTTTTATCTTGTTCTAGAACATTAGGAGAATCAATAACAAGTGGAAATGTAATGGTCGTATTTGAAATAACTTTTTGCGTTTCCAAAAATGATAACACTTGTGCCACTTTACATCTAGGTCCATATGCACCACTTGCTTGTATCGAAGATCCCGGCTCACTCTCTTTGGGTACTTGTTCCATTGGAATATCCAAAATTCCAAATTGTTTATTTAAATTTTTCAAATAAACACTATTTGCGCTTTCCCGTCCTTTGCGATAACGTTTTAGTGATTCCTTTATGATTTTGTTATTATCAGATAACATTGATATTAATTCAACATTTTCCTGTATGTTTTTTCTATAATCATCTAATAATTTTCTTGTAGTCTTTGCTCTTAAATATGTATCATATAAATCCTGTTGATTATTCAATGAATTTTCATAATCTGTCAATCTATTTTGACACTCTTCATATTTTTCTTTTAATCTTTTTATTTTTTTCTCTGACTTATCAATTTCTAATATTATTCTTGTATAATCATCATTAAGCGATTCCAATAAATATGTTTTTTCCAACTTCTCTGACAATGATTGTTCAAAGAAAAACCCACATCTAGGACATTCAACAACCTCCGTATTTGTAGTCGGAACAACATTTTTCGCCTTTATATATTTCGCTAATATCTCTTTTTCATTTAAATATCTTTGATATAAATCTTCTGTTTCAACCAATTCTTTTCTATTTTTTGATATTTCATTCAATATAGAATTAATTTCATTTTTTCTGTTTATAATAGCCCTTTCTAAATCTTTAACTTCAAAAGCCATCTGAGCATCATCTAACCCCATCTTAAGGGTTTCGATTACTGTTTTAAATTTATCGTTTTCTTTTGTTAGCTTATCGATTTTTTTACTATTTGCTTTTTGTTTCTTATTCTTCTCTACATATCCATTATCAAGTACTCCTAAATGAAAAAAATAACTATCTTTTCTTTGAAGCAAATCAAATTGTGTCAATTTATCAAAAGAATATGAGTTTATACTCCATCCATTCTCCTGATCTATATAATATGGTAAATAAAAAAAAGCTGGTGGACACTTTACAATTGATTCTTCTTCATCCTTACCCACTAATTCTATTTCAAAATTATACAACTCACTTAAAACATCCCCAAACTTTGAAACACTACTATACTTCCCAAGAAATTTATTATCGTTAAACAAAACAAATGCATTTTTTAATCTTGCTGCTGTATAATTAACTCCATTTAAAATAAAATTTAAAATTGTCATATAATTCAACCGCCTAATCGTCTGAGGGAAATATACCTCTGCGCCTAATGAATAATATAAAGATTTCATTATCACTGATTTTCCATAATGATTGCCAACACTTGTCAGCATGTTTTTCTCTGGGGCAAATTCTATTTTCTTAGCTTCTTTATTAGATAAATCCACTATAATAATTGATTCAAAAATTAATTTCAATTAAATTCACCTCCATAACAATATTTATATATCAATAACATTATCAACAATTTAAGATAATATTCTTCTGAATATGCAATAGGTATGCATCCTCTATCTTTACATTTTTCATATACAGTCATTAATAAATCTGAAAATTCTTCAATTCCGTTTTCAATAGATTCCTCAATAAAAAATACAATATTTTTTCTCGTATAAACAAGGGAATTTTTTTTAGGAAACATATCCATCTTTATGATTGAATAACGCTGCATATATTCTCTTATTTCTTTAATTGAAGTAATTTTAAAAAGATTAAACAAACTATTAACATCTGGTAACTGTATTGCTAATCCAGTTGATATAGAATTATTGATATCTTCGCTTACTATCCCCTTCATTTTAAAAATCTCGTCAATATCTGCACAATTTTCATCTAACTCCCAATTGAATTTTTTATCCAAATCATCATAAATAGTCTTAAATATTGCTCTTGCCGTCATCACCTGAAGTTTTGAATCCTGTTTTAATAAAAAACTCTCAAATTGATGTTCTACTTCATCTTTATGTCCTTTAGTTGAAAGGCTTGACCTAACAAAGAAAAAATGAGATAAATCAACTTCATTTTGAGGAATATTCAAATCATTTGAAATAGCCTTAACTATCTTTTGTATATTCAAATTCTGTTTCATATTTCCAAGATTATTTCTTGCATTTGAAAACACATTATTCTGTTTTTCAATCACATCTGTGTTACAAACTACAGTTGCTTCTTGAACATTTCCCTTATATTTTAACGCATTTTTATATAGTTTTTGAAACCATTCATCCTTTATTACGGTATTTAGTGAATATTGTTTATCCGCACTTTTAGTTTTAATCTGATATAAATGCATTCCTGTAGGTTGTGCTGGATTCTCAATTATAACAACGTCTTCTATATAATCCATAAGAATAACATAATCCATTGTATAATATTCCATAATAAGTTGCATTGCATAACTAATCTGAACTGTTAATCTATTTTTAGTCCTAGAACCAGTTATGTCATTTTTATTTAATTCAATTTGTTCTTTTAATAACATCTGTTCCTCCTTTTTAACTAAAAACAAATTATTCGAAATAATCAAACATTAATTCAAAAGTAATTGTATCATATTATTAGTCATTCGATTAATTATTTTATATATCCAGTTCAATCTTTTCTTTTTTCTAATTCTTTTAACCCATATTCAGATATTTTATAGTATCTACGCAGATTTATATGATCTATCATAACTAATTCTCTTTCTATTAACTTTGTTGCTCTTCTAGAAATCAATTGATATGTACAATCCAATTCTGCAGCTATTTCACTAGCTTTAAAAGATTGATTAGGATTATTTCCCAAATAATTTAGTATTTGATATTCTAAATCATCTCCTAAGCCTAATGTATTATCCATATATCCTTGTATTATTTCTAAAATATTATTATTTGTAACTTTTAAACTGCATTGCTGAAATTCTCTGTTTTTTACACACTCTGGACATATCATCCCAAATGATTCTAACCATTCCAATTTATCAAAGGCATAATGATGCCCCTTGGGGCATTCTATCTCCTGACTTTTATTGAAATGTTCTTGCAATATATCATTAAATAAAAATTTTCTTTCCAAATAATATTGTCTCAATTCCGTATTTTTAGGTCTACCATATTTTAATCCATATTTTTGACACATCCCATATGAGATTGCATATAAAGTTGATGGATTATTATCCTTATCTTTTACTTTATTATAAGTTGTAATATATCCATTTAATTCTAAAGAATCTAATAATTTACACAATTTATCTGATACTAAGAAATGGCTTGTTGGTAAATTACGTTTTTCTTCTCCATTTACCAACTTATCATTATCGACTTCTTTTTCAATGAATTTACTCATTAAAAACTTCAAATTTTCTCTAGATGCCATTTCGTTAAAAGATTGGATAACAAATTTATTGGTTTCAAAATACTGTTGTACTACATCTTCAAAATATTTTTGAGCAGCCATATTTATTGCAGCCTTTGTGATTTTTTTATCCAAAGTAATATGGGTTGCATGACAATATGCTAACACATATCCTATTATTCTAGGAGTATTAAGCGAAATATCAAATAATAATTCAAATAAATCATCTTCTTTTATATCAAAATATTCAGATATAGTTTTATCGGGTAAATATATCTTAATTCTATTATAAATCAATCTTTTAATATAATTGATTGATATCTCTTCCATCTTTGAAATATTTTTATATGTATACAAAGCACTATAAAAATCAAGATTTATTTCATCAACTTTTTGATTATCTAATTTACCAAAATAAAATCGATTTGGATATGTAGCAATTTTAAATTTAACAAAATCATCAGAAATATTATTTAAAGGTGCAACAAACCAATCCATAAAAATCTCTTGTGCCTCTTCATCCATTTCAGAATAATCATCTAAATACATATAAATGTATTTAACTCCCAATATATTTCGAATATTCAAAAATGAATCTATTAAACATTTTTTTATATCAAAATATCTTAAAATTGTATTAGTAAATTCATTTTTATAACTATTTTCTTGTTCAATAGTATTTTGCAAAGCTATTTCTGGACTCAAATTCAGTTTTAATCCTGCACTAACTTTATCATTATTAGTTGAATTTTCTGTTTTATTAATAATAGTATACAGCTGTGTATCTACATCTTTGATAACATCATCAACCGAATTTTTAATTTTTTCAAATTCATTTTCAACATATTGTTCTTTTCCACTTACTGTTTTTATCATCTTTTTAATGAATGATTGTGATTTTATAGATTGATGTAAATTTTCACTTGCCTCCTTTATAACTTCAAATAAAAAATTTTTATAAATCAAATATTTTTTTATTTCACTTGAAATTTCTTCTGACAAATTATGAGATATTGAAGGCGTAGCACCATCAAACAATGTTTTTACATCTATATATACGGTAATAACATTCTCTATTTTTTTCATATCTTCAATAGATTTTTGAAATATTGTTGATTTACCTGTGCCTTTTCTTCCTTTTAAAATTGTTGTCCTAGGTAAATTTACCTGCTGCAAAATACCATTATCCGGTAATAAATCCGTATATATATTATTTATTATATTTTCTCCTTCATGCTCAATTTCTGCTCTTCTAACCAATTTTAAAGATGTTGCCATCTCTAAAAATTCTCTTTTTCCATCCATTTTATTTTTCCTTTCATTATTCATTTGCGATTATATTTTCTAAATTACATTCCATCTGCTTAATCAAATCTACAACCAATGCATTTCCCATCATAAATCTACGTTTATTTAATGGCATCTCCACAATATCATCGCCAACTTTACACCACTTTGTATGACCAGTTGGAAATCCCTGTATGCGTTCTGTTTCTTCAGCCGTGAGCAATCTTATCCTTCCTGTCTTTTTATCTCTTACAATATGCGTTGTTCTGCTAAATCCACCTTCTGAAGTAAGCATTGTTCTAGCAGGTTTATCATAAGAATCAATCATTTCGATTGGACCCTCCGAAAAAATATATTCATGTCCGCTAGCTGCTTTTCTAGGGAGTTTTTTCGCACCTTTTAAATACTGCCATGTCTGACGTGCTTCTTTACTTAATCTTTCATGTGTTTCATCACTATGATTAACATTAGGCGAAGTGTAATAGAGTCTATTTTCTGGAATAAAATACTTCTCATCAACATCTCCATCATCCATAACATCACCCAAAGTAAGCTGTTTACCATTATAATCTGGAGTCGTCTTCATAGTATAAATTACTCCATCCTTCATTACTCCTGTATTCTCAAATGTGAAACTAAATTTAGCTGACAACTCACCTATTCCTTGTGGTAATTCTTCAATCTTTATTTTTTTAGAATCTACATTATATACTGGAAATGTCTTTGCAAAAAATCCCTCTTCTAACATTAACTTAGACATGCTATATCTATGTAATTCGTCATCATCTTCATGATTATAATTTATTATAGTATTTATATTAGCTGCATAATTTAAATCATTCTTATATGCAAAAATGAATGTTCTTCGTCTTCTTTGCTGATAACCATACTCCGCAGCGTTTATCACACGCCACTCAACCGTATACCCCTCATCTCTAAAACAAGCAAGCATTATTCCAAAATCTCTGCCTCTTTGTTTTGCCGGAGATTTTATTAATCTATCTACATTTTCCAATAAAACAAATGGCGGTTTTTTTTCTTCTATAATTTCTCTAATTGACCACCACAATACTCCTTTCTTTCCTTCTAATCCTTTAGATGTTGCCAACGATGATGCTACAGAATAATCCTGACACGGAAACCCTCCCACTAACAATGAAAAATCCGGGATATTGCTTTTATTGACATCTTCAATATTCACATTAGTTGTATCTTGTCCATTTTTATCTAAACAAGTTCCAAAATGATATATATAACAATCATGGGCATACTGTGTTGTTTTCTCTGCCGGTTCCCATTGATTAAACCATACTGTCTTCCATTTTTCTTCTTTTTTTAAATCATCTAATGTATTTATATGATTTAATCCACATCGAAAACCTCCAACTCCAGCAAATAACTCACAAACTGTTTTTTTCATTTATTTAACTCCTTCTACAAGTATTCAAAACAATTATACCAAGTTATTTTACTTCGATCAACTAATTTTTACTATTATCTATTAATCTTTTAATTGCTTTAAAATATAATTATTATTTATCCAAAAACTCTGAGTAGTCATATATTCCCCATTCGGAAGCATATTTGCATCCCTTTTTACATCCCCATATGATTCTCCATTGTTAAAACGATATGCTGCCATTTTTGAATGTGGTCTAATATGTATAATCTGGGTATCGCTTTTATTCGGAAGATTATTCTTAAAAGTTATCTTTCCTTTTTTATCAATACGCTTTATAAATTTGACTCCATATTGAATAATATTCTTGTATTGTTCCCATTCATTACGTACAATGACTTCCAAATCATTATATGGCATTCGCCACAATTGACACCCCTTAACTTTATAAAGATTTCCATCTCTTTTCCATATAAAAAAGAAAAGTCTTGTCTCTTCGAAAAATTTATGCAAATCTGAATTTTCGAAATCTTGATTAACTAATTCCATAAATTTAAATGGAGAAAATGACATATTTTCTTTAATACTGTTATTCTCTTCCACCCTTATAGTTTTAACTCTTATATTAGCTTTTACAAATTCATCAGCATGTTCATCCCTTATTCCTAAAATTTTACATGCCAACTCGTTCCATTGTGCTTTATTATTATTATAGTCTCGTCCAAAAAGCTCACATAATTCTTTATCAGACTTTCCAACATATCTACTAACTATTTGTTCTAATATCTGTTCAAAAGTGTTTTCCTTTATTGAATTAATATCTTTTAAAATTGAATTATCGGATTGCACTCCTGCTATATAATGGTTAAGAACATATGTCATATATGAATTTTTAAAACAAAAAGCCCGCTTTCTTGCAGGAATATTATCTCCATAATACTGAGAAACCGTACTTTTCTCAGCGTTTGCTCCTTTTGTACATGCTCCTAAATACATCGTATCACTTTCAGAAAGTTCATGTGCACGACCATCTCTAATGGTTTTTACAATAAAATCATAATCTTTTTTTATTATTTCTAAATCAATTTCCGGCGGTGTAAATAGCTTTACAAAACCTATTTTATACAATAGATTACTATTTAATTGTTTATTTCTACAATAATAAATTAATAATATTAATCTCATTTTCTCCCATGCATGTGATTTCATAAAATCCATTTCAATTGGTCCATCATAATTTATCATCGTTATAACCAATCTTTCACCTGCTCTCAGCTCACCTTTTTTAGTTATTTCATATGGAGTAACCTTAAGTTCTACTCCCGCCTCTGGGAAATCTGCTTCTTGCTTAGAGTTCACTTTATATCCAAAATAAACCTCTTCAAGAAGATTCCCTAAACCTCCCTTTCTAAATTTATTTGCATAACTTTCAACTGAACTTTCATTTATATTTCCTTTTTCTAACAACACATCTCTAAATGTTTTATCTTCTAACTTAAGTGCAAATGCTTCTATGTTTTGTGGACTTGCTGGATCATAACCCAATTTATCATTATACATATCTGTGCTCTCCTTAAATGTTATTTATATATCTTTTGCATGTAAAGCATATTTACCTCGATCTATTTTCATTTGCTTTACAGGAATATTAAATTTCTTTGCTATATTAATAATTTTAATTTTGTTACCATTTTCTATATTAGCACCTAAATAAATGCAGGAAATAGGTGGCATAACTAATTCTGTTTTATCTTGCTTACTTATTATAAATCTCCATTCATTCTCATAACTCCAGACTATATCTTTTGTTAATAATCCTATCATTAAATCCTTTTTTGCTTTTTCAATGTCTTTTCCACCCCAAATATAATAAGGAATTAATGGTCTTTCTTTAGAATATAATACTGGTAAGGGATATACTAATAAATTTTCCCACTTTATATTATTGAAGTCATATTCAATACAAAACCCAGTATGACTATCTGCATAATGTGACCACATAAGCTTGTTCTTATAATCTGAACCTAAACAACCAACACGAAATATATTATTAGCCCATTCATTTAATTCTTTATCAAATTTATCTATAATCTCACTTGCTTCATCTATATCATTATCTTTTGTTGGATAAAATTTACGATTTAATTGTAAAGTAGTATCAACTTCATCAGCATCTTCTTTTATACCCATGATATTTGCAAAATAAGTTAAATCTAAATTTTCCAAATCATCTATTTTCAGATTGTTCTCTTGTAAAACAGGTAGTAATATCTGTAATAAACTACCAATATCTGTTCCTAATAATTTAATAGTATTTTCATTTTTATATATTGATGTCAATAATTCAAAAAACATATTAACATCATCGTTCATATTTTCATCATCACTATTAATTTTATAAATCAATTTTTCCATACCAGCTTTAATCTTTTCGTCCGATAGATATTTTTTTATTTCATTCTGTTCATCTGCACTGTATTCTTCTAATTTTGTCTTTTCTTCTAATACATTTTTACATGCCTGTATTAATAAAAATATTTTTTCTAATTTGTCTCCCAAAACACCTATATATATAGATTCAAATGTATATCCTAATTTACTATCAAACGGATCATTAAAAGCTTCCACCAAAGAACAATGTAAAGTTCCTTCTTCAAGATTCTTAAGAGAATATCCATTTTTATCAAAAGACCTGTATTTATATAATTTCCCTCCATTAGTGTCTTTTAATAAAAGTTGTTTTAACTCCAATTTTGACTCTAAAGTATCTTCTTTCTGACATGCAATCTTTTCAATTAATTGTCTTTTTTCTTCAAATATATCCATGTAACCCTTTCTCTTAGATATGAAAATCCTCATCATCTATCTCAAATGTACTTTAAACTAATTATAAAGAATTATAATCGACTATTCCAGAACTATTTTTACATTAATCCACCTTCTCTATAAACTCCTTCATATCATTTATAACCTCATGTTTAAGAAGTACATCAACATATATTCCATATTTATCTGCATTTAATTCAGCTATAATTGCAGAAACAACATCATATATTGTATTGTTACCCACACTATTATTAACCATACTTCTTCCCAAATTCAGCAACTTTTCTATACTTGGATACTCTTCTCTCAATCTTTGATTTAATTTAATAGCATCCCACTGATAATCTCTATTTATTTGCAGATTTCTAATCATATTATTAATGTCGTTCACATCTGTAAATGCCTTCAATTCATCACTTTTACTTTTCCCATCTATTAACGCAATTGCTTTATTCACTAAATCTTTCTCAAAATACATCATAGTCCTATCCTCCATACTAATAGTATATACCTGCTATAACATATGTTTTGTCGTATTTTGTCGAAAGTAATAAAAATATCTCGCCTATTACAATTTATTTAATTTACTCCACAACCATGTATTTTTCTCTGCTTGACTATCTCATACATATTTTATAATATGTTAATAAGAAATGAGTTTTTTGTCGTGTACAGCGTTATTGCTCAAGCGGGTAGCTCGTTTCTTTTTTATTTTCACCACTTCTACAACATATAAAAAACAGCACCCCGGCAGTACCCATCTACTGCCGAAGTGCTATCCACTCCATCAATTATTCCATTAAAATCTACCCAAATATACTCATCAGATTAGCCACAACCAGACCGCCACCGGTTCCGATGACATAGCCGAGCAGCGCCATCATGATACCAACTGGTACGAGGGCATTTGAGTATGCGCCGGCAAGGACCGGTGCTGTTGCTGTTCCACCGATGTTGGCGAGGGAAGCAACACTGCATGTGAAGATGTCGAGTTTCAATATCTTCGCAAGTGCAATCATGATTGCCACATGGATCAGGAGGATTACGAATCCTGCGAGAAGCCATATTGGGGCATTGCCAACTGCTCCGAGGTCTGCTCTTGAGGCTATTAAGGCAATGACTATATAAAGCATTACATTTGAAATCTCCTCAGTTCCCTTAATCTTGCCAAATGGTGTCAGGGCGAATACGATACCAAGCACTGATACGATAAGGACTGTCCATGTTGTGCTGTCAAAGAATGATAAATGTGCATTAATCATGCTGCCAAGTTCCATTGAAACTGCCGATACTAAGAGTCCTGAACCGAGCAGAAGAATGATGTTCTGCCATACGAGAGGCTTTGTGTTGGCTTTTGCTTCCTCTTCGAGTGCAGCTCCAACGCCGTCGATTATGCTTGTGTCTGCCTTTGTCCATTTGTTGAACTTCTCGTGATTTCCGATTGCCCACAGAAGGAACATTACATAAAGTGTCGCGCAGATTGAATCCATAACAAGGGCGTAAGCCATTGTTGCTTCGTCAACATCAAGTGCTGCCTGGATTGCGAGCATATTGCCGCCGCCGCCCATCCAGCTTCCGCACAGTGCGCCGAGTGCTTTCCATGAACCTGCGCCTAAGAGCTGGTGGAATATTGCATATGAAACAAAGAATCCAAGTCCGATTGACAAAGTTGCTGCGAAGAAACCGATAAGCATTTTAGGTCCAAGCTTGATGATTTTCTTCAAGTCACAGCGAAGCAGCATTATGAAAAGCATCGCATATAATATCGGGTTCTTGACTGATTTGTACACAGCGCTTGTTGCACTAAGGTCCCACACTTTCATTGTGCAAAGCAGCATAAGCCCCAGGTATATAAGTACAATCGGCGGTGCAAAATTAAAGAACACCTGCGCCTTTTTTCCTTTAAAAATCTTAGGTAGATTTACTAATACTGCAGCTGCAAATATAAGCGCCGCAAGGTATAAAAATCCATCTTTTATCATGTATTAATTCTCCTTATGGTTAATATATAGCATATTCTACCCATTTTTCTGTAGTATATAACTAAATTAGCGGAAGTAAATGTGATGCAATCTGTCGTCACACACTTACTCCCGCAAATTTAATTATAAACTTTTAAGTATCTCCAGCAGATATTCCCAAGTCCGCTCCACTGAAGCCACATTCATACACTCATCAGGCGTATGCACACTTTCAAGTGTCGGTCCAAATGATATCATATCTACTCCCGGCATTTTCCCGGCAAGTATGCCACATTCGAGTCCGGCGTGGATTGAGGTCACTTCCGGTTCGTGACCGTACACATTTGTAAAGCTATCAACGCATATCTTTCTTAACTGCGAATCACTCTTGTATTCCCACGCAGGATAGTCCGACATTGTGACTACTTTTCCTGACAAATGTTTTGCAAATGTAGTGACTCTCTCAAGCAATAATTTCTTTCCAGCCGCTGTATTGCTTCTTATAAGATATTTGTACACAAGCTTGTCTGCGTCGAGGTAAGCAGTTTCCAGATTGAGCGAAGTCTGCACCATGCCCTTAATCTCCTGACTCATTTTGTACACACCATCAGGACTTAACCAGAGGGCATATATTACATTTGCAGTGCTCTTGGAATCAAGAACCTTGTCTGCTGCAATGTCTGTCTTTTCAAGCTCAATCTTAGCATATGGCTCTGTCGCGCTGATTTCCTGCATCCACACAGCCTCACTCTCTTTGATGCTTTGTTCAAATGTTGTGGCATCGCAGCTTCTGACGCTTACAACTGCCTTTGCTTCTTTTGGAATTGCATTTTCCTTGCCGCCACCTGAAAGCGACACAAGACGGAAATCTGCTGCCCCGCTGGCATGTGAAAGTAATGAAGCAAGCAATCTTATAGCATTAGTGTGCTGTTTGTGAATCTCAACGCCGGAATGACCTCCGGCAAGCCCGCTTATCTTAGCTTCGAAGCATACCGAACCATTCTGCACATCAATTGCACCATCTGCCACCCAGTCCGCAGCATCCTCATACACAACCGGAATGTCACACTCAGCTCTCACACCACCAGCACAGCTTACATGCAATATTCCCTCACTTTCAGAATCAATATTAATAAGTCTCTTTGCTGTAAGGTCAGAAGTGTCGAGGTCTCTTGCGCCAAGCATTCCAATCTCTTCATCGCTTGTAAGCACAGCCTGTATAGGAGGATGCGCAATCGTATCCGAAGCAAGCACTGCCAGTATAAATGCAACAGCAATTCCATCATCAGCGCCAAGCGTCGTGCCATCAGCCCATACCATCTTACCATCGGTGCAGACCTTAATGCTCTGTACACTCATGTCAATATCGCAGTCTGGCTCTTTCTCACACACCATATCAAGATGTCCCTGCAAAATCACAGGCTCACAGTCCTCATATCCAGAAGAACCAGCCTTAAATATAACAACATTATCAGACGTATCCTTCCTTGCCTTAAGCCCATGCAACTTAGCAAACTCCAGACAATAATCCGCAATCATCCCGGTATTCCCAGAACCATGCGGAATCGCACAAATCTCCTGAAAATAAGAGAAAACCTCTGATGGTGATAACTCATTTATATCCATAAAAAGCCTCCTAAACCTACTTTTTTATCAATTTTCACAATCTGATAGGTCTTTTTTACATTGTTAGTTGGTTTATTATGCTTCTTTCCCCATTAAATACCTACTAATTCATCACATTTCACACTTTAGTAGGTCTTTTTCTCATATATTTATAATATTAGAGATAAAGTCCATATAATGGTGTAAATTACAAATTTATATAAAAAAGAGCCGAGAG